>R07__coassemble_4_pt1 | contig 102970 bp, 97 predicted proteins | sample R07__metabat2_low_PE_036 | metagenome-assembled genome bin R07
AGCAACTGCAGCGGCCTTGAGTTCGTCGATTGCGACTTCTCAAAGTAAAAACCGGGAACTGCGCAGCGCTGCGGCTATACCGCCGACACCGGGATGATCATATTGTTTTCATCCAGAGGATACAGCTGTGAACTCAGGCAAATAACCGCGCCTGTGCCTGTAGCTTCCCGGAGATCAGAAAGCACGCTGAAGTTTTTCAAAGCGTCTCTTCCGGGATCTGCATTTTTCTTAATTTCTATCGGGTATAAAGTTCCATTGGTAATTATAAGCAGGTCTATTTCCTTGCCGTTTTTATCTCTGTAATATGCCAGACGGCTGCGGGGATCAAGCCCTGCATTGGCATACTGTTTAATGATTTCGGAAATTACATATGTTTCAAACATTGCGCCCGCCATCGCGGACTGTTCTAAAGCTCTCGGGTCGTTCCACATACTAAGGTAGCATGCAAGCCCGGTGTCCATGAAATAGATTTTGGGGCGCTTTATTATCCGCTTTATCGTGTTCCCGGAATACGGCTGCAGCAAATAGACCATACCTGATGTGACCAGAACCGATAGCCAGCTGTCTGCGGTTTTGGAATCTATATTTACATCCTTTGCAATATCAGAAAGATTTAATTCCTGCCCTGTTCTTGCTGCGACGCATGAAACAAAGCGCTGAAACTTGACTTCGTTTTTTACTTCGAGCAGGTCGTGTATATCACGCTCAATATAAGTCTGCATATATTCGCCGAAGTACACCTCGGGAGACAACTCCTCGTCGATGATCATCTGCGGCATACTCCCGCGGTATATGCGATTAAATATTGTGGTGATTGTTTCTTCCGATTTATCAGGCATATGTTTGGCCGGAAGAAAAGGAGTTTCTTCTTTATTCAAAATTTCCGATCTGGTGAAACCGTAAAGCGTCAGCAACCCCACTCTGCCTGCCAGAGACTCGCTCACATTTTTCATCATACGAAACATCTGAGAACCTGTTAAATAGTATTGACCCGGCGTGCGGTCGTTATCTATACGGATTTTAATATAAGGCAGAAGCTCCGGAGCATACTGTATCTCATCTATTATAACAGGGGGAGTATATTGCTGAAGAAAAAGTTCAGGGTCAGTCTTTGCAAGCTCTCTGATTCTTGGGTAGTCCAGAGTAACATACGTTGCCTCCCGGGCCACGTGCTTGATCATTGTTGTTTTTCCCGTCTGACGCGCACCTGTTACGATAACAACCGGAAAATGCTCTGAGAGATATTTAAGCTGCGCTTCCATTTTTCGCTCTATATACATTAGTGTTCCTCCATGGCTTCGTTTTTTATTATTTAACCATCTCTAAGTATAAAAATCAAGGCAAATTCGGAATTGAATTCCGAATTTGCCTGAAATTTATCGCCGAATTTTTCGTTACTCTCCCAGGGCGAACTCATACGCCCAGCCGGCTTCCTGAGGAACAAGATAAAGGACCTTCGCCTCAGTGTCATAAACAGACGTGTGAACCGTGTGCCAGGTTGTGGAGTCACGCTCCATGTTGTTATATAGCTCAACGGAGGAGGCGATTACATCGGCATACGCGCCCGCGTTTTCAACGTCACCCTCCAGACTTGCCTCACCCCGGCTGGTCATGTCCAGATCGCCGGTGGCATAGTCAGAATACCAGAAGTTGTCAATATAAAGGTCATATGCACGGGTGTAGTATACCTTCTTCATCAAATCGAGCATGCCACGCAGCGTGCTGCCCTGGTCATAGTCTTCAGACAGGAGCTGCCAGCGCTCATAGCCCATGGGATGCGTCGTGGCGCTTTCCAGCGTACCGTCAAAGCCCGTGAGATGGAAGTTGGTCATAACGGGCTTGTCGTCAACAAAGTCTCCGTTGTTATAGTCAATAACGCTGAGAGTATAGTGCTTGCTTTCGTCGGGGATGAACTCAACAACAACCGTGTTGAAGGTGTCGTCATCGGCGCTCTGTGGTCCGGAAATCATGAAGTGGACCTCCTCGGCCGTGCCCAGGGAGAACATGTCCATTTCCTCAATCAGCGCCAGGGCTTCGTCAATGGAACCCGCGTTGTCAAGGACAAGACGGCAAACCATCAGGGGACAGACATCGTCAGAGGTGTCCTCGGTTTTCATTTCATATTCGCCCATTTCCTCGTAGCCAACCACGTTGATGTTGATGGTCAGACCGGCGTCGTTTATTCCGTCAAGGGTGGAATAGGGGAGGAAATCATAGAATTCGAAGTATTCTCCGCTTTCAACGTCGGCCGCGGTAATCGCGCTGGTGGCGACGACGCCGATGCTGGCGTGACGGCCCTGATCATTGGCGGGGACGTGAACAACAAACTCCGGCTCCTCGTCATAGGTCCAGTCATAGTTGCGGCCGCGATAAATTCCGTTCTGAACGGCTGAGCAGCCACCAACCTTGGGGTTATACTTTGCGTAATACTCGTTTGCCTCGCCGATATACTGCTCATAGTTGTCACAGGTGATTTCATAGAGGTAATCGGTTACCTTCTCGATTTCCGGGGCGGACTCCTGGGCGCTGGCGGACACGGCGCCGGTTGCAAGCAGCAGCGCCGCGGACATGGCAGCAATAAGCTTTTTTGTTTTATTCATTTTGGCTCCTTTTCAAAGTTAAAATTTCAGATATGCTTTTCTCCGTCTCTTCAAGGGAGCCGGAGTTGTCTATTACCCGGTCGCAGTGGCTTATATACTCCTCCTCGGACAGCTGATTTTTCAGCATGGAGCGGCACTTCTCCTCGCTGTAGCCCCGGGAGGACATGAGACGCTTTATTCTGGCCTCCTCCTTCGCGTAAACATACCAGAGCTCATCAAGAAGGTCGTCATAGCCGGCCTCAATAAGCAGGGCCGCCTCCAGACAGATGCCAGCCGCGTCCGGGTCTGACTCCAGCGCCAGAAGCCTTTTTTTGATTTCGGCCTTGATGTTGGGGTGGGTGATTGAATTGAGCAGGCTGAGTCTTTCGGGGTCTGAAAACACGATGGAGGCAAGGCGGCCGTTGTCTATCCGCCCGTCTCCGGAGAGAATGTCCCCGCCAAAGGCGGAGACAATGGCGCCGTAGTTCGCGCCGCCGGGAGCCATGAGCTCGTGGCCCACCGCGTCCGCGTATATAATGGCGAAGCCAAAGCGGTCGCGCATGAGCTCCATGACGGAGGACTTGCCGCAGCCGACGCCGCCGGTTATTCCGATTATTTTTTTGCCGCCAAGCTTATAGCTCATTCATGCCTCCAAAGTATTTGGTGACGAAGTCAATGTCGGTAACGGTGAACTGCCGGCCACGGAGATAGCTCAGGATGCCGGCGTCGGTGGGGAAGGCGAACTCCAGCTTATAGGAATACAGCGCCTGGCCCCGCTCGTCATAATTCTTGTTGATCTGCTCCCGGCCATATTTCCCGTCACCGATAAGGGGCCAGCCGGCGTGGGCCATCTGGACGCGTATCTGGTGGGTGCGGCCGGTGTGGAGCCGGCACTCGACCAGGGAAAGACCATTGGCGGATTTTAATACCCTGTAATCAGTAACGGCTGTTTTGGCGCCGGGCTCAGGGCGCTCCTTGACATAGACCTGGTTTTTGACCGCGTCCTTGAACAGATAGTCCTCCAGGGTGCCGCTCTCCGGGCGGGGATGCCCCTTGACGACGCAGAGATAGTATTTGTCTATCTCCCGGTCACGGATTTTTTCGTTTATTATTCTCAGCGCCTCGGCGTTCTTAGCCGCGATGACAATTCCGCCGGTGTTGCGGTCAATCCGGTTGCACAGGGCGGGGGCAAAGGAGTTTTCATCCTTCGGCCGCCACTCTCCCTTTTTGGCCATGTACGCCTGGATGTTGGCGATCAGGGTGTTATAGTCCCAGACTCCGGCGCTGTGGCAGAGGACGCCGGGCTTTTTGTCAACAAGGAGAATATTTTCGTCCTCATATACTATATTGATATGGGGAGTGTATATTTTGAGATAGGAGTTCTCCTCCCGGGGCTTTTCGAAGAATTCATCGTTTATATAAAGCTGAATAACGTCACCCTCGCTGATTCTGACGTCCCTTTTGGCGCCCTTGCCGTTCAGCTTTATTCTTTTGATGCGGATATACTTCTGCAAAAGCGAATCCGGCAGAAGGGGGACGGTCTTTCCGATGAACCTGTCGAGCCTTTGGCCGGCGTCATTTTTCTTTACCGTGATTTCTTTCATAAAACCGCCTGTTTTGATGTATTTTTTGCAATTATACACCGCAAAATTTGTGTTGACAAGAGTAGTAAATTTAACTATAATACTAAAGCAATTCCGCAAGGTGGGTTTTTATGCTGCTTGATCTTCGAAAAATCATAGATATGCCCGGCGCCTCGGTTACCTTTGAGTGTGACCTGAATCCGGATGATCTTTATTTTCCAAGCATCAAGGAATATATCGGCTCCCCCAGGGCGTCGGGAACGGTTTTTAACGAAGCCGGAATCCTCCGCATGACGGGCTCCGCCGAGGCTGACATGCTCTGCACCTGCGACAGGTGCGGGAAGGAGTTTGAAAGCAGCAAGACAACTGAAATTGACGTTGTCCTTGCCGAAGAAGACCCCAACGCGAACCCCGGCCTCTTCCTTATTGAGGGTGACGAAATTGACGTTACTGAGGTTTGCGAAACCTGCTTTAACCTTGACATGGAAACAAAGTTTCTGTGCAGGGAGGATTGCAAGGGACTTTGCCCAACCTGCGGCAAAAACCTTAATGACGGTCCGTGCGGCTGTCAAAAAGAACGGGATCCAAGATTTGCTGTACTTGAGCAGCTTTTGGATAAATAATTATTATTTTAGCTGCTCAGAACAGCTGTTATCAGGAGGTGTCTAAAAATGGCAGTCCCCAAGGGAAAAGTATCACGCCAGAGAAGAGATAAGAGACGTTCTTCTACCTGGAAGCTCACTGCTCCGGCAGTCGTCAAGTGCCCGAACTGCGGTGCTTTCGTTATGCCGCATCGTGCATGCAAGGCTTGCGGTCAATATAACGGACGTCAGGTCATCGAAGTTGCAGAGTAATTTGATGGATTAAAGGAGAGGAGCTGAGTGCTCTTCTCCTTTTTCCATGGTTGGTGTTTTTATGGCAGATCATCTTAACAAAATAAAATCACTCGATGATACCAGCCCTCTCAGAGGTCTGGCTGAGGCGGGTGATATTGTGGTTTCGATAAATAAAAACAAAATAACCGATGTTCTGGACTATAAATATTTTGCCTATGACACGGAGCTGGACATTGTGCTCCGGCGGCCGGACGGCAGCGAGAAGCATGTTCACGTGAGCAAAAACGAGGGCGGGGATCTGGGCATAGACTTTGACAGCTATCTCATGGACTCGCCCCGCTCCTGCGCCAACAACTGCATTTTCTGCTTTATAGATCAGCTTCCGCCGGGAATGCGGAAGACCATGTATTTCAAGGACGATGATTCGCGGCTCAGCTTCCTGCTGGGAAATTATATTACTCTCACCAACCTTTCCGACCGGGAAATTCAGCGCATCACGGACCTGCGGATAAGCCCGGTTAATGTTTCCGTCCATACGACGAACCCGGAGCTCAGGTGCATGATGCTGAAAAACAAAAACGCCGGCAAGAGCATTGACACAATGAAGCGCTTCGCGGCCGGCGGAATTGTTATGAACTGCCAGATTGTCTGCTGCCCGGGCGTTAATGACGGGGCGGAGCTTGAACGGACGATGCGTGACCTGGCGGATATGTATCCACAGGTGCGGTCGGTTTCGATTGTTCCGGTGGGTGTCACGAAATACAGGGACGGCCTTTACCCGATAACCGAATTCACGCCTGAGCACGCGGCGGAAACAATAGACCTGGTAACCGCCTTTTCGGACGAGTGCCTGGAACGGCTCGGCTCAAGAATCTTCTTTTGCGGAGACGAGCTTTATCTCAAGGCGAACCGGGAAATCCCGGAGGATGAATTCTATGAGGAATATGTCCAGCTGGAAAACGGCGTTGGAATGCTGCGGCTGTTGATGACGGAGTTTTCATCGGCGCTGAAGCTGTCTGACGACCCGGGACCCCAGAGCTTTTCCATCGCCACCGGGGTTGCTGCGGCGCCCTTCTTCGAGAAAATGCTGAAGCAGGCCAAGGAGCTTTATCCTGACCTGGACGGCCGGGTATATACAATACAAAATGATTTCTTCGGCCACTCAATCACGGTTGCCGGGCTTGTAACCGGCGGGGACCTTATCAATCAGCTCAGAGGACGTGAGCTTGGGGACAGGCTGATTATTTCCCAAAACATGATCCGCCGGGCGGAAAAGGACTTTCTTGATGACGTTAAGCTTTCAGACGTGGTCCGGGAGCTGGGCGTGCCGGTTTATCCGGTGGAATCAGACGGCTTTGCCCTCTGGGACACCATGTGCGGCATAACCGGGGAGCAGGAAGCCCCCTTTGAGCAGCCTGAAGAGGAATTTTACAGATATAACACATAAAAAACCTTATGGGGTGAAAAATGTCTAAACCACTAATAGCAATTGTCGGAAGGCCGAACGTCGGCAAGTCGATGCTGTTTAACAGAATAGCGGGTGAGCGGCTTTCCATCGTAGAGGACACGCCGGGCGTCACCAGAGACAGGCTTTACGCATCCTCCGAATGGTGCGGAAGGCAGTTTGACCTTGTCGACACGGGCGGAATTGAGCCCAACACAGACAGCGAAATCCTTATGTTCATGCGCGAGCAGGCGCAGATCGCCATCGACACCGCTACGGTTATAGTCCTCGTCACAGACATAAGAACCGGCGTAACGGCGGCCGACAAGGAAGTTGCCAACATGCTCAAGCGCTCACGCAAGCCGGTTGTTCTCGCGGTGAACAAGGCGGACTCAACCGGAACGGTTGACCCGACGATATATGAATTCTATGAGCTGGGTCTTGGCGACCCCATTGCGACCTCCGCGGTCCACGGCCACGGAACGGGAGACATTCTTGACGAGTGCCTGAAGTATTTCCCAAGTGAGGACGAGGAAAACGAGGAGGACGACAGAATCAAGGTGGCCGTCATCGGCAAGCCGAACGTTGGCAAATCCTCGCTCATAAACTGCATTCTCGGCGAGAAGCGGGTTATTGTCAGCGATGTTGCGGGCACAACCAGAGACGCCGTTGACACACCCTTTGAAAACAAGCAGGGCAAATATGTTTTCATCGATACCGCCGGCATCCGCAGAAAAAGCAGGGTTGAGGAGAGCATAGAAAAGTTTTCCGTCATGCGGGCGCAGATGGCTGTTGAAAGAGCCGATGTCTGCCTTATAATGATAGACGCCCGGGACGGCGTTACCGAGCAGGACACGAAAATCGCCGGTCTTGCCCACGAGGCGGGGAAGGCGTCAATCGTCGTGGTCAACAAATGGGACCTTGTTGAAAAGGAAACCGGGACCATGGAGCAGATGCGCAAGGATATCATGAGGGATCTGTCCTTCATGAGCTATGCGCCGATACTGTTCATTTCCGCCCTCACGGGCCAGCGGACAGACAGAATATATGAGCTGATTAATTTTGTTAACGACCAGAACAGCATGCGCATTACAACCGGCATGCTCAATGACGTCCTTGCGGACGCCCAGGCCCGGGTTCAGCCGCCAACAGACAAGGGTAAGCGTCTGAAGATATATTACATGACCCAGGTCGGGACAAAGCCGCCCAGCTTCGTGGTGTTCTGCAACAGGCGCGAGCTGTTCCATTTTTCATATCAGCGGTATCTTGAAAACCAGATCAGGTCGGTTTTCGGCCTGGAGGGAACGCCAATACGTATGATGATCAGGCAAAAGGGAGACAGTGAATGATTCTTTATATCATCCTGCTTTTAATAACGGCTGCGATAGCATATCTTTTCGGCAGTCTGAGCTCCGTTGTTATCGCGTCGAACTTCATTTTTCACTATAATTTGAAAAAGCTCGGCAGGGGCAGCGGCTTCATTTCCAACTTCAAAAGAATGTATGGAATTGCAGGCTTTCTTGAGCTTGGCGCGGTGGAGCTTGTCAAGGACATTATTCCAATACTCATTGGCGGGCTTCTGCTTGGCATAAAGGGACACGGTGACGTTGGCAGAGCCTTTGCGGGGTTCTGTCTGGTGCTGGGCAGTCTGTTTCCGCTGTTTTATGACCTTAAGGGCAACCATGGCGTTGTGGCCATGGTTCTGGCGTCGTTTTTCGTTAACACCTCCGCCGGAGCCGTCACCCTTATTCTAACGGCCCTTGGAATGCTGCTTTCAAAATATGAAGCTCTCGGCGCGGCGATAGGCGCTTTGGGACTTATTATGGTTGCGGCGCTTGTCGTTGACGTCCCGGTAATAACAAGGCTGGCGATATTCATTTCCGTCGCGGTTATAATCGGGAACATTAGAGGAATTGTGGATATTATCCGGGGCAGGGCGGAAAAATTCAACTTCAAGACGGACCTGTCATATAAATTTGACGAGAAGTTCTGAAGATGAAAAGCAGGAAATCCGCTGCGCCGGTAATAATTATAATAATATTTATACTTGCCTTTGCCGCCTTCGCTTTTCTGACGGTGCGCAAAAGTCTGGAAAACGCGGCTCTTGAAGAGCAGCTTGCCGCCAGCCGCATGGACGCGGCCATCAGGACGGAGGCTGAAGAAATCAGAACCGCCATTGCCGAAAATGAACAGACGGAATATGAAGCGATGCTTGCCGAGCGGGAGACGCTGCAAAGCAACATGATGGCCACCGACGAGGCGGAGCTTTTGATGGTAGTCAATCCCTGGAACCCGGTGCCGGAGGGATATAATCCCAGAGCCGTTGACATCGGCGACGAAAAGGAAATTGACGAGCGGGCGGCCGGAGCACTTGCCCAAATGGTTAATGACTGCATCGCGGCGGGCTGGGCGCCTGTGCCGCTTTCGGGCTACAGGACGCACGAATATCAGCAGGGCCTGTTTGACGACAAGGTGCAGCGCGTAATCATGAGCGGGACAAGCGCCGACCAGGCGGAGGACAAGGCCGCCGAGGAGGTTGCAAAGCCCGGCACCAGCGAGCACGAGCTTGGTCTCGCCATGGATATAATCGACGAGTATTACACTGAGCTGGACGTTGTCCAGGAGTGGACAAGCACCCAGAAATGGCTGATTGAGCACTGCAGTGAATATGGCTTCATCCTGCGCTATCCGAACGGAACGTCGGACATTACGGGAATAATATATGAGCCGTGGCACTACCGGTATGTCGGGAAAAAGGCCGCGGCGGAAATAACAGAGCTTGGCATCACGCTCGAGGAATATGTTGAACTGAAGGGCTGAACCGGCTGGAAGGGGGATAACCATGGAAACAGAAGACATTCTTGAGAAGCAGACACAGACGACCGAGGAAGAAATCCCGTCTGCCCCCGAAAAGGATTATGACACGCTGATAGACGAGCAGACCGAAGAGCTGATGCAGCTGCTTGACGGGCGTGACATGAAAAAGCTGAAGCAGCGCATGGAGGCAATGAACGAATTCGACGTTGCCGAATTCCTCAGCGAAATGAAGGACAACCGGATGCCAATGGTGTTCCGGCTCCTTTCAAAGGAAATGGCGGCCGACGTTTTTGCCAACATGGAGGCCCCCGAGCAGGAGCGGATTATTGAGTCAATAACCGATTCTGAAATCGCCGGCATTCTTGAAGAGCTCTATGTTGACGACGCGGTTGACCTGATGGAGGAGCTGCCCGCCAACGTCGTGAAGCGTGTTATGCGCGCGGCAACCCCGGAGACCAGAAACCTTATTAACCAGTATCTGCGCTATCCCGAGGACTCCGCCGGAAGCATTATGACGGCGGAATATATCGACCTGAAGAAATATATGTCCGTTGGGGACTGCCTTGCCCGCATCCGCAGAATCGGCGAGGACAAGGAGACGATTTATGTCTGCTTTGTCGTCTCCGCCGACAGAAAGCTTGAGGGCGTTGTTACGGTTAAGGATCTGCTGCTGGCTGATGACGACGATATTGTTGAGGATCTGATGGATTCCAACATCATTTTCGCCTCAACAACAGAGGACCAGCAAAGCGTTTCCGAAAAGTTCTCTGACTATGACCTTATCGCTCTTCCGGTGGTTGACGGAGAGGGCAGACTCGTCGGAATCGTCACGGTTGACGATATCATCGACGTCATCGAAGAGGAGACCACTGAGGACTTCGAAAAGATGGCCGGTATGACGCCGTCTGACAAGCCATATGTCCGCAGCACGGTTATGGACCTGTGGAAAAACAGACTGCCCTGGCTGATGTTTTTGATGATTTCCGCCACCTTCACCAGCATGATTCTGACCCACTATGAGGACATGCTGGCGGTTCAGGCGGCGCTGGTGGCCTTCACGCCTATGCTTATGGGAACCGGCGGAAACTCCGGAGGCCAGGCGGCGACAGCCGTTATCCGAAGCCTTTCCCTGGGCGACACGGAGCCCGGCGACGCGCTGAAGGTAATGTGGAAGGAGCTGAGAGTCGCGGCGCTGTGCGGCGTTTGCCTTTGCGCGGTGAACTTCGTCAAGATGCTCCTGCTTGACAGACTGATTCTTGGAAACGACGGAGTTACCGTTGCCGTTGCGGCAACCGTCAGCCTTTCGATTATATTCATTGTTATGTTTGCAAAGGTCGTGGGCTCAATGCTTCCGCTGGGAGCGAAAAGACTTGGGCTTGACCCGGCCGTAATGGCTAACCCGCTCATTACGACAATGACAGACGCTGTCAGCCTGTTGATTTATATTAACATTGCGCGGCTGATACTCAAAATCTGATTATATGCAGGCGAGGGACAAAACCCGCGTCTGCATTTTTTTGAAATTCGGTGTTGACAGAACGGAAATTATATGGTAAGTTGAAGGCACAAGTTAATAGTTGAGATTAATTTTCATTCAGTATCGTGTAAACGAAAGAGATTGGAATCGCAGTAACAAAGTTTGGAATCAGAGTATAGTAATATGAACCGGAACAGAGAGTATGAAGCTTTAAGTTCGTTTGCAGGGTATTTTTTTATTTGTTAATAAAATTAAAGGAGATATAAATCATGAATCGCATCGAAAACGGAAAGGTCTACACAGCAGCAAGAAGAAGAGAGGGAACAACAGACAGAGGCACCTGGGAAATGCTCGTCACCCAGGACGACGGGGGACATTGCGACATCGCCGTGTTCACAACAAACCATCCCTGCGGAGTGGAGGAGGGAGGCGCCTTCAGAATAGACAGAATCCTGAGCGTTTCCTATGGCAACCGGAAGGACAGCGCCGGAGACTGGCGGGCCAGCATTTCGGTCAACGCCGCCGTGTCACCAATTGCCGCGCCTGAAGCAATCGCTGAAATTGCCGCAAAGAAGGCCGCGAAAAAAAGAAACACAGGCGCCTTTACGGTGCTCCCGGAGGATGAGGCTCAGCTCCCGTTTTGACAGACCGGGCTCTTTACTGCAGGGGCTGGATTATGGTATTATGCCCATATAAAAACAATCATGGTTCAGGAGGAAGGCAGCATGCATATACCAGCCGGAGAAAGCACGAATTCCAAAATTTTAACCTTCGGGGAGGCGCTTGAAATGTCCGGCGGAACTGACGCCTACGACGCAAAAAAATGGCTGTATGTTCCGGACTTTTACACCGAGTATCGATATATTCTTGGCACCCGGGGAGACAATCCGCTGATATGCATCGGCATCAATCCCTCAACCGCGGAGCCGGACAATCTGGACAACACGCTGAAGTCCGTGGCCAGAATATCCGCCGCAAACGGATATGAAAGCTGGATCATGTTCAACGTGTATGCTCAGCGTGCCACCGACCCTGACGACATGGACAGAGTGTTTAACAAAGCTCTTCACGAGGAAAACATGAAGGCCTTTGAATATATCCTGTCCCACACGGCGGAGGGAGTTCAACCCTCCGTCTGGGCCGCCTGGGGGACGATTATCGAAAAGCGGGACTATCTTGCCCGCTGCGTTCACGACATGGTTGAAATCGGGAAAAAATATAACGCGAAGTGGCTGTGCGCCGGGAAATGCTCAAAAAAAGGGCACCCGCATCATCCCCTTTATCTGAAAAAGGATGAGCAGGTGCGCCCCTTTGAAATTAATTACTGAATAATGCGGCGGGCCTCATAGCCCCGGTTGGTATAATATCCGGCAAGGTCCGTCACGATTACGCCGGTGGACGAGGAGGCGGCATGAATGAACTTGCCTCCGCCAATATATATGCCGGCGTGACCGATATAGCTGGAGCCGGAATAGAAGCAAAGAATATCTCCCGGCTGCAGGTCCGCGGGATCAACATGAACGCCGTTTGTGGCCTGGTCCTGGGCAACACGGTTAAGAGTAATGCCGAAATGCTTATATACGTAATACACAAGCCCTGAGCAGTCAAAGCCGGTTGATGGATCGGTGCCGCCCCACAGGTAATTATATCCCAGATACTGCATCGCAAAATCAACAATATCCTGCCCGGTAACCGAGGCGGCGTCTCCGGAAGAGGCATCCCCGGCTTCTGTTTGCCCGGCGGCGGAGGAATCGGCAAAGGTGCCCTCCTTAACATAGGCGCTGTATACATAGCCGGACTGTCCGTCCGCCTCAACAGCCGTCCAGTCACCGTCATAGCCGGTAATTGTTACGGTGTTTGCAAAATAGAATTCCTTAATAATGGAAGCGGTCAAAGAAGGTCCTGTCCGGAACCGGACGTGGTTCCCCGTTATAGCACCGGTGACAGCGGCTGAGTTGACCCCTGCCGGAGCGGCTGTTGGTTCAGCGGTTGGCTCCGGGGTGGGTTCGGCAGTTGGCTCGGGTGTCGGCTCAGCCGTGGGCTCGGGTGTTGGCTGAGCTGCTGGTTCAGGCGTGGGCTGAGCTGTTGGCGCAGGAGTTGACTGAACAATTACCGCTTCAGCTTCAGAGTCAACGGTTACCTGCGGGGTCGTCTCCTCGGAAGGGACATAATTAACCTCAGCGGGCTCGCTTGAACCGGAGGAACCTCCGGCGGTGACGCCTTCAGTGCTGCCGGCGGGGCCATAGGAAATGTATGTGTCAAGATACTGCGAGTAGATATAGCCGCTGGTTCCGTTTATGCGGCAGCGTGTCCAGTCGCCGGAGACGGAAATAACAGAGACCTCTGTGCCTGAGCTTACAGTTGAAATTATGGAATAATCGGTTGAAGGGCCGCTTCGAAATCTGACATTATTTCTGCTTACATATGCAGCTCCGTCCGCCCGGGAAACCGGGACCGGCAAAAGCGACGCGGCAACCAGGAACGCGACTGCAGCTTTTAAAGCACGGGAGTGCATCAGCCTGCAGCCAGCGCTCTGTCAAGCCAGACAGAGGCAAGATCCATCGCGGCGTAAAGGCTGGTTTTTTCGCTGCTTTTCGCAACACGGGCGTGTGACTTCAGCGAGGGATCTGTATACTGCAGCTGCAGCGCAACTCTTGTTGCAACGTCAAGGTCTTTAACCTTTTTGGTTTCAAGAATCTGCATCATAATGATGTATTTGTCTGCAAAGCTGCCGTAATAAATGAGATTGCCCTTTCTCTGGAGCGGATGCCCCTTATATGTTAATGATGCCATAAAATTTCCTCCCGGATTCGTATTTTGATTTATCCAATAATAACTATACCGCCGGAATCCTGCGAACTGCCGCCGCCTCCGGCTACACCTCCGCCCGTTGACGGAGCCACCGGGTCATTGGTATAGGTGCCGGTTGCAGGAGTGGTGACCGTTGTGGTTGTATCGTTATTATAATAAACAATTTCAGGTTCGGTGTCAACAATGCCGAAAATTCCTGTGTTTTCACCGATATAGGGATATGTAAATGACTTATATTCAAGGGTTGAATGAACGGGCTGCATGACCTTGCGCCAGGTTTCCGCGGCGGGGTTGTTGTTGGCGTAAATCGTGTCAGGAATGTCATAGCCAACCCACACGGCGGCGACATAGTATGGCGTGCATCCGACGAACCAGCGGTCCTTATAGTCACCGGAGGTACCGGTCTTGCCGGCGATTGCCATGTTCGCAAAGTACGCGTCTGAGCCGGTGCCGTTTTCAACAGCGTTTTCCATCATATATGTCATTACATGGGCTGTGTTTGCAGAGAAGGCCTGGATTGTGTTCGGCGTGTTGTCTATAACGGTGTTGCCCTCGTCATCTGTAACAAGACTGTAGGTGCGGCTATAGGTAAACACACCCTCGTTTACAAAGGAGCAATAGGCGGCCGCCATTTCTCTGACGGTTATTCCGTTTGTGAGCTGGCCGAGCGCCATTGGGGCATATGCGCAGTCATCAGGCACCAGACTTGTTACGCCAAGCTTGTTAATCAGATAATTATAGCAGGTCTCCGGGCCGAGCTTGTCAACAATCTGCGCCGCAACCGTGTTCAGAGAAAACTGCAGCGCCTGATAGATCGTCATAATTCCATAGTTGCTGCCACCGTCGTTCTGTGGATACCAGCTTGTTCCGGCGAGAGTCATATACGCGGCGTCATTAACAAGAGTGGTCGGCGTTATATACCCAAGCTCCGTTGCCGGCCCGTATGACGCAATCGGCTTGAAGGATGAGCCCGGTGAGCGCTGGGTGCCGGTGGCGCGGTTGAGGGGGAAGTTTGCCGTTTTCTGGCCAACGCCTCCGCTGAGGGCGACGATGCTGCCGTCATATGGGTTCATAACAACAATCGCGCTTTGAATCTGCTGGCCGTTGGAGCTTCTAATAAATGATGAGGTGTCCTGATATACAGAGTCCACATATGACTGGATTGACGGGTCAAGGCAGGAATAAATCTTATATCCGCCGTTGAAAGCAAGGGTGCGGGCGGCCGATTCACTAATGCCCTTGAGCTCCATCAGGTCCGCGATTACATCCTCAATAACCGTTTCCTCGTAGTATGTATAAATCTCCTGAGTATATTCGGCGCTGGAGCCGTTTGTGAAAACAAGCTCCTCATCAACCGCGCTGCGGTATTCGTCATAGTCTATATACCCCTGAGTATACATTTCCCGCAGAATGGTTTCCTGCCGCTCCTTGTTGTTGGCCTCGTTATAAAACGGGTCATAATAGGTGGGCTTGTTGGTAATTCCGATTATCGACGCGCATTCCGCAAGGGAAAGCTCCGAAACGTCCTTGCCGAAGTATGTCTGCGCGGCGGTCTGAACTCCCCAGCAGCCCTCACCGAAGTATACGGCGTTCAGGTACCACTCGAGAATTTCCTGCTTGTCATATTTCTTTTCCAGCTCCAGCGCGCTGAATATCTCGCTGAGCTTTCGGGTGACGGTGACGTCATCCTGGCCGGTAAGGTTTTTAATCAGCTGCTGGGTTATGGTTGAACCGCCGTAGCTGTTGGACATGGTGGCGAACATCTGGAAAAACGCGCCGGAGGTTCTGTACCAGTCAACGCCCTTGTGCTCATAGAAGCGCTTGTCTTCAATTGCAATAAGAGCCTCCTCCATATACTTGGGGATGCTTTCATAGTCAACCCAGACGCGGTTTTGCGTTCCGGTCAGCGAGACGAGCTCAACCCATTCCCCGGACGCGTTCTGCGCCCATATTGTGCTTGACTGGTTGAGACGGTAATCGTCCAATGAAACGTCCAGCTCAGGGGTGAGACAGGTTTTGACATAGTATGCGAAAATGCACGCGAAAATTAACCCGGCCAGAATCAATACAGCCAGAATTGACGCGACAATCTTGACAACGGTGCTCAAAACGAATGACGTTGACTCAATAACAGTGTCTGTCGCCTTAAGAGCCGTGATGCCGATTTTCTGCCCCTTGCTTTCAGCTTTTTTGCCGGAAGTCTGCTTTGCCATGCCTGCCCTCCTTTCACCGGACATAAAGATAAGTGTCATTATACCATGACTGAGCCCAAAACAACAGCCCGGAAATTATAAGATTTTGTAAATTAATGGCTGATGCATTTATGTTGATTTATTTGCAAATATGTGTTAACTTTGTGTTGTAACCAATTTATTTTTAAGGAGTACAACATGGACGAAGATTACGGCTCTGATTTCATTACCATAGAAAGTGATGACGGCGAGGAATTCACACTCGAGGTTCTCATTGACGGTCTTGAGTATAACGGCAAAACCTATGGCGCCTATCTCCCGGCTGACATTCCCGAGGACAGCGAGGACTTCGGAATGATTATCCTCCGCACCACCGAAGACGAAGGCGGCGACCTTATGTTCGAGGACATTGAGGACGATGCCGAGCTTAACGATGTTTACGAAAAGGTCATGGCCATCCTCTATGATGACGAGGATGAGGAGGCGGAATAAACAGCCTGTAACATTGTGACGTCCTCCTCGCGGGGATTTAGGTCCGTTAAACCCACATTTCCTTAAAGGGATGCCAATTATGAGTCTGCGGATTGCAGGCCTCCGGGCGTTTGCCCGACGTTGGAAGCAAAGAAACAGAACTGAGACAACCCACCTGTATTTTACGTGCAGGTTACAAATGGGCCTACACAGTGAGTTATTATAGGAATCCCCCGGATTTCCCGGGGGATTTTGTTATCTGTATATTCTTGGAACTCTTTTTGCAACGCCGCATAGCAGCTCATAGGTAATTGTTCCGGCGGCCTCGGCCAGACTTTCGAGACTGCAGTTTTCACCAAACAGCTCAACCTCGTCTCCCGCCTCAAGGGACGGCGCCGCGGAAGCATCTGCCATGCACATGTCCATGCAAATCGTTCCAACCTGGGGGAGCGGACCTTTTTCAGTATGGAAGGAAACCCTGCCGGAGGCAGCTCTGGGCAGCCCGTCCGCATATCCGGCGGCCAAAACCGCAATTTTGCTCTCATTCTCGGTGGTAAACCGTCTGCCGTAGCTAATGCTGACGCCGGGCCCATAGGTCTTGACCGCGCTCACGGTTGTGACAAAACGCATGCAAGGCTTGAGATTAAGCCGGCCGGTATTGTCTCCGTAGCCATAAAGCAAAAGCCCGGGTCTGACCATGTCAAGCGCCATTTCCGGATAGTTAACAACAGCGCCGCTGTTTGCGCAGTGACGGATTGCGAAGCTGATGCCATATTTATCCCTGAGGGTGTTTATTGTGCTGACGAACAGCTCATATTGCTTCAGCGTGAAGCTGCGGCTTTCGTCATCCAAAACGTCTGAAACGGCAAAGTGGGTAAAAATTCCCTCGTGACGCAGACCGGGCAAAGAGCAGGCCGCGGCAGCGTCCTCAACCTCGGCCTCGTTTGCAGCCTGAAAGCCCAGGCGGGACATTCCCGTGTCGAGCTTAATGTGTATCTTAAGCTCCTTGCCGGCGGCCGCGGCGGCCTGAGAATATCCGATGGCCGTTTCAAGGTCAGCTACCGACTGGGTGATGTCATATTTTATCAGGTCCGGGGTGTATTCAGGGGATGTGTAGCCCAAAATGAGAATGGGAAGCACAATGCCGGCCTCACGCAGGGCGATTGCTTCGTCAATGCACGCCACCGCCAGGTAGTCTGCGCCGCATTCCTGCAAAACCGACGCCACCGCCTCGGCTCCGTGACCGTACGCATCTGCCTTTACAACCCCTAAAAACTTGCACCGGGCAGGAATTGCTGCCCGGATTGAGTTATAGTTGTGCCTTATGTTGCCGGGCAGAATTTCCGCCCAGGTTCTTTTGTGAAGCCTATCAGCCAAAGTATCTCTCAAGCAGGCCGGCGAATGCCTTGCCATGGCGTGCCTCATCACGTGCCATTTCATGGACTGTGTCATGGATGGCGTCAAGGTTATACTGCTTTGCAAGCTTTGCAAGGTCAACCTTGCCCTGTGTTGCGCCGTTTTCGGCTTCAACACGCATCTGAAGGTTCTTCTTGGTGCTGTCTGTTACGACCTCGCCGAGGAGCTCAGCGAACTTTGCGGCATGCTCGGCCTCTTCAAGACCTGCCTTTTCCCAATACATGCCGATTTCAGGATATCCCTCACGGTGAGCGACGCGAGCCATTGCAAGATACATACCGACCTCGGAGCACTCGCCTTCGAAGTTGGCTCTGAGACCTGCGATAATCTGCTCCTGAACATCTGCGGGAACGTCAGCGCCGAACTGCTTGCCAACACCGACAACATGCTCTGCTGCCCAGGTCATGTCAGCCTTCTGCTCAACAAACTTTGAGCCGGGAACCTTGCAAACAGGGCAAGCCTCAGGGGGCTGCTCACCTTCATAAACATAGCCACAAACGGGGCAAAGCCATTTTTTCATAATAATTTCCTCCGTAAAAATAAGAATTTAAAAATTTATATTAATCGGCAGAGCCGGTTAATGCAATTTGCAAAGGATAATTGAAAAAACATTTCAACCATGGTATTATAACATAAATAATGATAAAAGGACAGCGGTTTCGCCTGTATGCTTGAAAATATTTTATCAGCCGGATTGAATGAACTGGGACTTCCCGCCACTGCGGAGCAGACGGCTTCATTCAGAGCATATGCTGATTTGCTATGCGAAAAGAATAAGGTTATGAATCTGACGGCGATAACGCAGGAGGACGAGGTTGCAAGACTCCATTTTCTCGACTGCGCGGCCCTGTGCGGGTGCTATGACTTCTCCGGAAAAACAGCGGCTGACATTGGAACGGGGGCCGGCTTCCCGGGACTGGTGATTAAAATACTGAACCCCTCCGTCCACCTGACGCTGCTGGACAGTCTTGACAAGCGGGTGGGCTTTTTGAAGGAGGTCTGCTCGGAGCTTAAGCTGGCGGATGTGGAATGCATACACGCCAGAGCCGAGGAAATTCCGGCCGGAAGACGGGAAGCATATGACGTGGTTATGTCACGGGCGGTGGCTGACCTGCGGGTCCTGGCGGAGCTTTGCCTGCCATATGTCAGGCAGGATGGAGTTTTTATGGCCATGAAGGGGCCGGACTTTGAAGAGGAGCTTGAAAGAGCGAAGCCCGCAATAAAGCTGCTGGGCGGAAAAACGGAAAGATGCGAAAAATACACGATTCCGGGAACCGACATTACCCACAGCGTGATAATTATCAAAAAAACCGGCAGCACCCCGGCGAAATACCCGCGGCGTTGGGCGCAGATTAAAAAATCGCCGATATAACGGAGAAGAAAAATGAATGAAAAACGTCTTCAGGAATACGCACGCCTGATTGTGAGAAAGGGAATAAGCATATTCCCGGGCCAGGAGGTCATGATCCGCTCCGCCGTTGAGCACGCGGACTTTGCGGCTATGGTTGCGGAGGAGTGCTATCTCGCCGGAGCATCGGCGGTCCGGGTGGACTGGCGGGATGACAGGCTGACCGGACTGAATATTAAATATCAAACGCCCGAAATGCTGGGCCGCGTTGAAAAATGGGAAGAGGAAAAGCTCAAAAGACGCTGCGAGGTTTTGCCCGCGGACATTTATCTTGACGGGGACGACCCGGACGCGTTTGACGGCTGCGATCTTGACAAATATGCCGAAGCCCGCAGGGCAAAATTCAAAATTACCGCGCCATACAGAGATGAAATTGAGAACAAGTACCAGTGGTGCGTCGCCGCGGTCGCCGGCAGGAAATGGGCGGAGAAGGTCTTTCCGGAAAGCGCCGACCCTGTGAATGAGCTTTGGGAGGCGATATTCAGCTGCTCAAGAGTGCCCGAGGAGGGCTCCGCCGAAGCTGAATGGGACAGGCACAACGACTTCCTCCATTCAAGATGCGACTGGCTCAACTCCCTGGGACTCAGAAGACTCAGATATCACAGCGAAATGACAGGGACGGATTTTGAAGTCGGCCTTATGCCGCAGATGCGCTTTATGGGAGGCTCCGAGCAGCTGGAAACCCTGGCCGGCAGAGAACACGGAACGCTCTTTAACGCGAACATCCCCTCGGAGGAAATTTTCACAACACCGATGAAGGGGGACGCCGAGGGAACGGTTTATGCGACCAGACCCCTTTCATACAACGGAGTTCTGATTAAAAACTTTTCCATCAGGTTTCATAACGGCCGGGTCGCCGAGGTGCACGCGGAGGAAAACGAGGATGCGCTGAAGCTGATGACCGAAATGGACGACGGGGCGTCGATGCTGGGCGAGTGCGCCCTGGTCCCGTATCACAGCCCGATCAGCGAAAGCGGAATTCTGTTTTATAACACGCTGCTTGACGAAAACGCGGCGTGCCACCTGGCGCTGGGACTTGGCTATTCAAGCTGCCTTGAAAACGCGGGAAGCTACACGCAGGAGCAGGCGAGAGAGCTTGGAGTTAATTATTCGATGATTCACGAAGATTTCATGATTGGATCACCTGATTTGAGTATAATAGGGATAACGGAATCCGGCGAGGAAATTCAGATTTTCCGGGACGGAGACTGGGCTTAAGGAGGATTTAACAATGAAAAAAAGCGATTCCGCAGTCAAAGCTGTTGCAACACGAAAGTTCTATATAGACAGAAGCTCTTTCTGCGCAAGAACGGCGGCGGCATTTTTGGTTTCCGCAATCATTTTCAGGCTTATCGGGTCAATCGGAATGTATGGGGACATGATGTTCATCATCTTCCAGGTTGCGCTCCCGGTTGTAAGCTGCGTTTTGTATCTGATATTCATGGAATGCCTCGGCAAAAAGCATCTTGGCGCAACGGTGCTTCCGGTTTTCCTGGGGACGGTGTTTTTCATCCTCAGGGCATTCACAACCGATAATATCGTCGGTGAAACTCTTCCGCCGGTGGTGAGAATAGTCAGCACGGCGCTTTATGTGCTTGTTTTCCTGCTGTATGTGCTGACGGTTTTCAACGTTATTCCCACAAAATGGATTTGCGTAATAATTTTCGCGGCTCCGGTTGTATACTACTCCGCAATGAAGGACTTTCCAGCCCTTGCCGGAGGAGTGGCGACCGTCAGCTCCGCGTTCCTTGAGGTTTCGGTTCTGAGCATGCTGCTGGCGCTTTTCTTCGCCTGCCTGGGCATGAGAAAGCTGTTTATCGCTGACCCGGAGAAGAGCAAAAACATAGTGCCGCCGATCCCCGGAGACAAGCTTGACATGCCGCTGCCTCACCCGTCTGCCGGCGAGCCTGAGGAGAATTTGCCCGAGCCGGAACGCCATGACGCTGTTCTGCCGGACGGCGAAAGCGATGAGCCTGAGCAGACTCCCGCTGAGCAGCCCCCTGAGCCACAGCCGGAATTCGCACCCGCTCCCGCACCTGAAACGGCACCTGAGGCGCCTGCCGGCGAGCCTGCACCTGCTGAGAAGCCACAGGAGAACCCCGGCGAACCGGCACCTGCTGCTGACGCCGAGTCATTTTCAGAAAAATTTTCAGGCTTCTGGCACAAAATGAATGATGACAGCGAGCCAAAGGAAAATGACAAATGAAATCCGGAACCAGTAATGCTACCGGGCGGATTATGCAGGAGCTTGAGGACCGCAACGCCATTGCGCTTGAAAAACGCCGTAAGGCGGCGCTGATTGCAATTGTTCTTGCCGCGGCCATAGCAATGATTCTTATCTTCTCACTTGTGTTCAGAAATGTGATGGATAACAAATCATACTCAACTCACATCCAGACCGCCCAAATGAGCATGATAAACGGAGACTATGAAAGCGCCCTGTCCTCCCTGAGAAAGGCCGCGTCAATTGACAATACCCAGGAAAGCGCCCTTATGATGGCTCAATGCTACGAAGCGCAGGGAAACTATGACAAGGCCCAGGAAATTCTCCGCACCCTCGACACGACTGACGAGTATATTTCAAACTATATAACAAGCCTTGAAAACGAGAAAAGGTCAATTGAAGCGTCAGCCCTCGTAACAATAAACGGGAAAAGCTATGACGCCTCCGAAACCTCCATCGTGCTGGACAATACGGGCGCCGGAAATTCCGTGGTTGGCGAGGTTTCCGCTCTGTATGCCCTGAACAATCTGTCTCTGGCCAACAACAGCATCAGCGATATATCGGGAATTGAGTCTCTCGGAGGACTGAAGACACTTAACCTGAGCAACAACCAGGTGAGCGACATCTCTCCGCTTTCAGGCCTCCAAAATCTCAGAACACTTTACCTTGATAATAATCCTGTGTCGGACTTTACTCCCCTTTATTCAATGCAGAGTCTGACAACCCTTTCCGTCAAGGGCATTTCAATGACCGAAACACAGCTGTCAGAGCTGTCTCAGGCGCTGCCCGGCTGCACGATAAACGGCGCGGATGCCCAGTCTGAAACGGAAACGATTTATATGAGCGGCGTGTCCTTTGACGCCGACGCGACAAGTCTTGACCTGAGCTACTGCGGAATTACGGACATATCGGCCCTGTCAAAATGCGAAAAGCTTACAACAATAAACCTTGCCGGCAACAGCATAACCGACATAACGCCGTTGATGGACATCCCCGGGCTGGTTACGGTTAATCTCAGCAACAATATGATTTCAGACGTGAGACCGCTTATGGGACTTTCGTCCATAAAAAATCTTAATCTGAGCGGTAATCTCATAACAACAACTGTGCCGCTGGGAATGCTCAACGGACTGCAAAGCCTGGATCTGTCCGGGAACGACATATCAAACTTCTCCGGATTAAGGAAGCTTAAAAATCTGACGACCCTGTCCCTTTCCGGCTGCGGTCTGCAGGACAGCGACGCGATATACTTCCAGGTGCTCTCCAAGCTGGTTTCACTTAACATCGAAAATAACGACGGCATCTCAGGCGAAGGGTTTGAAACGCTCCAGTCATATATTCCCTCCTGCAGCATCGCCCATTCAGAGCTGGTTTATACAAGGCTGTTTGACGGCAATCAGGTTTCCTCAAACACAACACAGCTTCAGCTCTCCGGCAGGGGCATCAGCGACCTTTCGGCCCTTACGCAGTTCAGCACCCTTGAGTCGATAGACCTTTCGGTAAACAATATTTCAGACCTTTATTATTTCAGCGTTACCGACTCGTGGCAGACGCTCAAATATCTTAATCTGAGCAACAATTATATTTCAGATGTTTCGGCCCTGAGCCATCTGATTAATCTTGAAACGCTGAATCTTTCCAATAACAGCATATCGAACGTAACCGCGCTGTATGGATTGACCGGTCTGCGGACCCTCTATATCGGCGGAAATGCTCTGACAGACGAGCAGATTCTTGAGCTTGAGCGCACGTTGACCGACTGCGAGGTTGTCCTTCAATAAAAACATATGCTCCAACCGGCTTTGGCGGGCTGGAGCATTTATTCGGGAGATTTATAATGAGAATGAGAAAAAGACCCAATCTTGGGCCAAGAATGGAAAAATGCGCCGCCCTCCTGGTTGAAAGCCCGGAGAATATGAAGGGAAGATGGAAGGAAGAGTATCCCGGCTTTAGCAGCATTGAGCTTGAAATAGGCTGCGGAAAGGGAAAATTCACCGCTGAAACGGCTAAAAATTCACCGTCTACGCTGCTCATTGCGCTGGAGAAGGTTCCGGACGCAATGATTATCGCTATGGAGCGGGTAAAGGAAGCGGGGCTTAACAACGTGGTGTTTATCGACGCGGACGCGGCAAGGCTCAGCGAAATTTTCGCCGCCGGTGAAATGGACAGAATATATCTGAACTTTTCGGACCCATGGCCAAAGAGCAGAGACGCGAAATTCAGACTGACGGCTCCTGATTTCCTGCGGAGCTACGCCGATGTCCTCCCCGAGGGCGGCGAAATCCATTTCAAAACAGACAATACTCCGCTCTTTGACTGGAGCTGCGGAATATTCACCTCAGAGCTCTGGCAGCTGAAAAACGTGACCCACGATCTCCACGCGGCGGGGCCGGTTGGAGTGATGACTGACTATGAGGCGAAATTCTATGCCGAAGGACTGAAGATAAACAGACTGGAGGCGGTCAGAACAAAGGACACAAAAACAACCGCCGCCGGAAGCTACGGCCGGCTCAGAAACGCGTCTCTTTGCGATGCGAAGGGATTTGATGACCCTCAGAAGCATGCAGCTGATGAATAAAGGCTTTGAAATCGGGGGCGTGGCAGTTCCGGGCAGAGTTACCCTCGCTCCAATGGCCGGAGTTACGGATTACGCCTTCAGAAAAATCTGCCGCGAGCAGGGCGCTGCGCTTACAACGACGGAAATGATCAGCGCCATGGCCCTTGTATATGGCGACGAAAAAACGAAGGAGCTCATGTATATTCCGCCCGAGGAGCACCCCGTGTGCGTTCAGATTTTCGGCCATGAAAAGGAAATAATGGCCAAAGCGGCCGCCATTGCGGTGGAAAGCTCAGGCGCGGATATTATAGACATTAACATGGGGTGCCCGGTGGGCAAAATCGTCCGGTCGGGAGACGGGAGCGCCCTGATGAAGACGCCGGAGGTCGCGGGAGAAATAATCAACGCGGTTGCAGAGGCGGTTAAGGTTCCCGTAACAATAAAAATCCGCAAGGGCTTTGACGGGGGCAGTGTAAATGCCGTTGAGCTTGCAAAAACAGCGCAAGCAGCCGGAGCCTCGGCTGTGGCGGTCCACGGGCGGACCAGAGTGCAGATGTATTCCGGCCATGCCGACTGGGACATAATCCGGGAGGTTAAGGCGGCGCTGTCCATTCCGGTCATTGCCAACGGAGACGTGTTCTCCGGGGAGGACGCGGAGCATATTCTCAGATATACCGGGTGCGACGCTGTAATGATTGGCAGAGGCAGCTTCGGCAACCCGTGGCTCTTCGCTCAGGCGAACGCCGCAATTAATGGCGAAACGCCTCCGGAGCTTCCGCCTCTTGCAGACAGAATCGACACGGCAGTCAGACAAATAAACCTGCTGGCGGAAAGGCGAGGGGAGCGCTCAGCCTGCCTTGAGGCGCGGCACCAGATGGCCTGGTATCTTCACGGAGTGCCCCATGCGTCATATTACAGGCAGAAAATTGTGCACATAGAAACTCTGGCGGATGTGGCATCGATTGCCGCGGGAATAAAACGGGACCTTCGGTAATTAGACAGTTGAGCTTTTAACCTCGGTGTGTTATTATATACACAGAGTATACCGCAAGGCGCAGCGGTCAGCTATTTGCGCCTGAAAGGAGCAAAAAATGAAATTTACATTCACCGAAAAGAAAATGGATTCCTCCGAATCTCTGCGCAGCTATGCAGAGCGCAAGGTGGGCAAGCTTGACAGATTTTTCAAGGGTGAAGCGGATGCCTTCATAACCTTCAGCGTTGAACGGGGCAGGTATCTTGCTGAAATTACAATCCGCGACAGCTCCGGAACCTTCTACAGAGCCAGCGAGGTCACTAACGACATGTACGCGTCAATTGATTCCGGCGTTGCGGCGATTGAACGCCAGATTCGCAGGAACAAGACCCGCCTTGAAAAGCGGCTGAGAGAGGGCGCGCTTGACAAAGACTTTACGCCCGATTATGCCCCGGCGGAGGATGAGACGGAGGATGAATTCAAAATCGTCCGCAGAAAGAACTTCACAATCAAAATGATGTCCGCCGAAGAGGCAATTATGCAGATGAATCTGCTGGACCATGAGTTCTTTGTGTTCAGAAACTCAGAAAGTGACGGGGCTTTCTCCGTCGTATACAAGAGAAAGCAGGGCGACTACGGTCTTATAACTGACGATGGGGAAAAATAAATGAAATTTCTTGGACTTGACATTAACATAAAGAACAGCCCGGAGCTTGACAAAAATTTTATTCCGCTTGGTGAGTTTAACAGAGCCTTTCTCGCAACGGCGAAAAAGCCGGTTGGCATAGCTCTCGAGCGGGCCGCCGGAGAAATGGCCTCATATGAGACATTTATCCATGGAACGCCGGAAATGCGCGAGGCGGACAGATACTACATAAACCGTCTGGTAAAGACCCTTCTGTGGATGAAGGGCGGCTTCAGAGTTTATGTCCGCGGAGACAGGGAAATCTTTAACTATCTCCATGACGAGGCCTTCTGTGACGGCGGCGAGCAGGACTTTGATTTCCACTATTTTTCCAATATATATGAGCATCCCTTCGAGGTCGTGGAGACGGACACTCTCCCTGCCAACAAGGACAGCGCCAAACCCATGGGAGGCCACTTCGAGGGCTGCCGCATCGGCTTTGACGCCGGCGGAAGCGACAGAAAGGTTTCCGCGGTTATAGACGGGGAATCCGTGTTCTCCGAGGAGGTTGTCTGGTTCCCGAAGCTCAACGCGGACCCGCAGTATCAGTATGATGGAATTGTTTCCGCTCTTAAGACTGCCGCGGCCCATATGCCCAGAGTTGACGGAGTCGGAGTTTCAACGGCCGGAGTTATCATCAATGACCGGGTTATGAATTCCTCTCTGTTCATAAAGGTCCCACGGGACGAGTTCAAGGCAAAGGTTCAGGACATTTATATCCGCGCGATTACCGATACGTTCGGCGACGTTCCATACAGCATCGTCAACGACGGTGATGTTTCCGCGCTTGCCGGCGCGATCAGCCTTGAAACGGACAACATTCTCGGCATTGCAATGGGAACAAGCGAGGCGGGCGGCTTTGTTGACGCAAACGGCTGCATAACCGGATGGCTGAACGAGCTGGCGTTTGTCCCGGTGGACGCCAACCCTGAGGCAATGCAGGACGAGTGGAGCCTTGACATTGGCTGCGGAGTTAAATATTTCTCCCAGGACGGAGTTATCAAGCTGGCCGCGAACACCGGCATCACTCTGGAGGAGTCACTTTCCCCGGCAGAAAAGCTGAAGGTCGTTCAGAAGCTTGCCGAGGAGGGAAATGCCGAAGCTGAGGCTATATACAGAAGCATAGGCGTTTACCTGGCCCACTCGCTGGTCTATTATAAAACCCTTTATGGCTTCGACAGCGTGCTTCTGCTTGGAAGAGTCATGAGCGGGAGAGGCGGAGACATTCTGCTTGACATGTGCCGGAAGGTTCTTGATGACGAGTATCCCGGCAACGGCATAACAATTTCACTGCCGGATGAAAAGTTCAGACGCGTTGGCCAGAGCGCCGCGGCGGCATCTCTGCCGGAATAAAAGCGTGATTGCGCTGTAACATTATTGAAAAAACGGCGTACTGATATTCAGAGGCAATTGATGCCGAATGGTAAACGGAGGTATAAGCTATGGTTATGATAGACGAAAGCGAGCTTGAAGCGATAAGCGGAGGAACGGGAGCGGCTTACGGGTTTAAATATCAGCTGCAGCCGGGAGACTGCCTGCCTGTAATCGCCCAGAGATATGGAACAACGGTTGGGGCAATTGTTCAGCTGAACGCCCTGGCAAATCCCAACTCCGTCAAGGCGGGAGATTACATTACAATCCCGTATAACGAACGGATAAACATGATTTAAGCTTTCCACAAAAACGGTGCGGAGGAGTATTACTTCCCCGCACCATTTTTATTTCCGCAGGTATTGTTATTGGTTGAAAAATCAATTATAATACACCCATAATTTGTATACTGAAGGGCACAATATGGAAAGAAAAATTTTATCCAACAAGCTGTATCTTTATCTTACAGAGTTTTTCTCCGGAATGTCAGTTATGGCGGTTGAGCTGGGCGCAAGCAGACTGCTGGCTCCATACTTCAGCTCGTCTCAGATTGTGTGGACAATCATAATCGGAACAATCATGATCGCCATGGCGCTTGGTAACCTCTATGGCGGAGCCGCGGCTGACAAAAATCCTGACCCTGACAGACTCTATGGCAGGATAATCATCGCCGCAATATGGATTGCGGCAATTCCGGTGGTCGGCAAATATATAATAATCGGAATTTCCGCGCTGCTTATATTTTCAATAAACAGCAATTATCTGATTATTGCCGGCTTCGTAACCTGCATGATTATTTTTGTGTTCCCGCTTTTCCTGCTGGGAACGGTTACGCCGTCACTCGTTAAATATACCGTCGACAGCCTTGATGACAGCGGCCGCATCGTCGGCAGACTCAACGCCTCCAACACGATAGGCAGCATTATCGGCACCTTCGTCCCGACCTTCGTCAGCATTCCAGCCGTGGGAACATCGGTGACGTTTCTGATTTTTGCCGGAATTCTTCTCCTGCTGGCGGTTATATATTTCATCTCATCAAAAATAAACATAAAGGACGCGAAAAAGGTCCCGATTTCAATCGTCCTGTTTATCCTGTGCTGCATCTTCGGGCACGACACGTCCTTTGCCTTCTGGCAGAATGACCTTACCTACGAGGGGGAGTCAGTCTATAACTACCTGCAGGTCTATGAAGACGACAGCGAGGTGGTGCTTTCAACAAACGTGCTGTTCGGCGTCCAGTCGGTATATAAAAAGGAGCCCGGGCTTACCGGCATGTATTATGACTACGCAATGGCCGCCCCCTATATGGCCGGTGTCAACGAAAAGGACAGTCTTGACATCCTTATCCTCGGCATGGGAACCGGCACATACGCAACCCAGTGCGAAAGATATTTCGAAAACACGAATATCGAAGGCGTTGAAATAGACGGGAAAATCACCGAGCTTGCAAAAACCTATTTTGAACTGCCGGAGGATGTTGCTGTTACCACATATGACGGCCGGGCGTTTTTGAATGTTTGCGACAAAAAATATGACGTTATAATGGTTGACGCATATCAGGACATAACAATCCCGTTCCAGATGTCTTCGGTTGAGTTCTTCACCCTTGTTAAGGACCATCTGACGGAGGACGGAGTAATGGTCGTTAACATGAATATGCGCAGTTCAACTGAAGGCAATATCAATCAGTATCTGGCAGACACAATTTCATCAGTGTTTCCCAATGTTTATACGGCCGATGTCCGGGGCTCAACAAACAGGGAATTATTCGCATCGGATAACCCTGATATGCTGACGGTGTTTGAAAGCAACATCTCGCTTGAAAATAATCCGGAGCTTATATCAATGATGAGCGCCATATCCCAAAATCTGGCAGCCTATGAGGCGGGAGAATATCTGATGACTGATGACAAGGCACCTGTTGAGCTGCTGGGCATGAAGGTTATTGACGAGCTTATCCATGATGAGGTTGCATATTACAAGGGCATATATGAGCAATATGGGATAAAGGGACTTGTTGATTTTCTTTAAATCCGGCATGCCATTTTTGGTTAAAATGCAGAAAAATCGAAAAACAGGGATTGTTAATTAGTTATCTTTTATGTAATTGTAGACAATTTGTGAATATTTGTGCTATTATAAAACATGTATTTTTGCGGAGAAAGCAATTATAAGAGGTGAAGCTTATGTCCTATACTTTTAAAGGCGGTGTCCACCCGAATTATATGAAGTCACCGGAGGTTCCCGTGACTGTCATAGCACCGCCCAAGCAGGTAGTAATACCTATGGCCCAGCACATAGGCGCCCCCTGCCAGCCACTGGTTGCAAAGGGTGACTATGTAAAAATGGGGCAGAAGATCGGCAGCAATGACGCTCCGGTTTCCGCTCCTGTCCACTCTCCGGTTTCAGGTACGGTTGTCGCGGTTGAGCCCCGCCCGCACCCACTTGGAGACATGATTATGTCCGTGGTTATCGAAAATGACTTTCAGGACGTAACAGATTATATGGAGCCCCTCACCGAAGAGCAGCTTCATGACCCCGAAGCGATTCTTGACAGAATCCGTGAGGCCGGCGTCGTCGGAATGGGTGGCGCCATGTTCCCGACCGCCTTCAAGATCCGCGGCGGTATCGGCAAGGTAGACAAGCTCATTATCAACGGCGCTGAGTGCGAGCCGTATCTTAACGGTGACCACCTTACAATGCTTAACTTCCCTGAGCAGCTGCTCAAGGGCATTGAGCTCGTGAGAATCGCCAGCGGAGTTGAGATGGCGCATTACGGCATTGAAAAGAACAAGCAGGATGCGATTGACCTTCTTAATTCCATGAATCCGGCGCAGTACGGCGTTGAGATTTGCCCGGAGGAGGTTAAGTATCCTCAGGGCGGCGAAAAGCTTCAGGTTAATGCAATAACAGGCCGCGAGGTAAAGCCGGGCGGAATTCCCTCAGGCGTAGGCTGCAACGTTGTTTCAACACGTACCTGCTATGCCATATATCAGGCATGCTACGAGGGCAAGCCGGTTATTGAAAGAATCGTAACCGTCGCCGGCAGCGCAATTGACGGGCCTCACAACTGCCTCACCCGCGTAGGTACGCCATTTGGCTATCTCGCAGAGCAGTGCGGCGGCTTCGTTAAGCAGCCGAGAAAGATTGTCCTTGGCGGACCGATGATGGGCATTTGCGCCACATCATTTGACGCACCGACAATTAAGGGAACAGCCGGTGTTCTGTTCTTCACTGAAGAAGAGGACAAGTCCGTCCCGAACCCAACATGCATTCGCTGCGGCAAGTGCATCCAGGTCTGCCCGATGAGACTTGAACCGGTTTACATGTATATGTACTATAGCAAGGCCGACTATGAAAATATGGAGAAATACCATATTGTTGACTGCATTGAGTGCGGTAGCTGCGCATATAACTGCCCGGCAAGAATGCCGCTGACCCATGCTTTCAAGACTGCAAAGCTTATGTTCCAGGCAAAAAAGATGAAGGAACAGGCTGCAAAGGAGGCTAAGAAATGACAGAAAATAAAGAAAGAATAGTTCTTGATGTTGCTTACCAGCCACAGGAGAGAACAAACAGAAACACAACAGCTATAATGCTGGATGTTATGATTGCCCTGTCGCCTTCAATCGTCGTGGCGGTCCTCCAGTATGGCGCATATCCTCTGGCTGTTATTCTCGTTTCAATGATATCCGCTGTGTTCTTCGAGTGGGGCTACCGCAAGCTCATGCACAAGACGAACACAATCGGCGACCTTTCAGCGTGCGTTACCGGTATGCTTCTTGCAATGGTTCTTCCCGCGGGAGCTCCTCTGTGGATTCCGGTTATCGGAACCTTCTTCTCAATAGTCGTTGTAAAGCAGCTTTACGGCGGCATCGGCAAGAACTTCCTCAACCCGGCTCTGGCCGGCCGCGCATTCCTGCTCGCGTCATATTCAACGATTATGGCGAGCTGGGCAGTTCCCAACGGCCTTGCCTCAAAGGTTGACGCAACAACAATGGCGACTCCGCTTTCATATCTTTACAGCGGAGCGGCAATGCCCAAGTATTTCACGGCCAAGGCAATCCTCGGCGGCTCGATGCCGGGCTGCATTGGTGAGCTGAGCGTAATAGCTGTTCTTATGGGCGGAGCTTATCTGCTTATCATGGGTGTTATTTCATGGCAGATTCCCACAGCCTATATCGGAACAACAGCAGTTCTTACTCTTATCTTCGGCCACGAGGGATATTCAAACGTATCCTGGATGCTTTATAACCTTTCAGCCGGCGGCATGCTGTTCGCGGCATTCTTCATGGCAACCGACTATGCAACAAGCCCTGTTACCCCCAACGGCCAACTGCTTTATGGTGCGGGCTGCGGTCTTATAACCGTGCTCATCCGTTACTTCGGCTCATATCCCGAGGGCGCCACTTACGCGGTCCTCATCATGAACCTTTGCGCATGGGCAATTGACAAGGCCTTCCGCCGCAGACAGTTCGGCGTTTCAAAGGAAGACATTGCAAAGGCAAAGGCAGAGGCTAAGGCGGCCAAGAAGGCTGCCAAAGCACCGGCAAAGGAGGCAGAATAATGAATAAGACAGTTAAGCTGGCATTCATTCTTTTCCTGGTCTGCGCTATTGTTGCCGGCGTTCTGGGCGGAGTATACAACATGACCGCCGGAGTTATCCAGGCCAGAGCTGATGCAAAAACAGCTGAAGCTTATTCCGCGGTCCTCCAGGCAAGCGGATATACAGACGTTGACTTCGACACCGCCGCTCACCCGACAGTAAGCGTTGTTTCCGAGTCCAAGGACGGAAACGGCTGGGTTGTAACATCAACCTTCTCCGGCGCCCAGGGCAACATCACAATGATAGTCGGTGTTGACACTGACTATAAGTGCACAGGCATCTCTATTACAGATCACTCAGAGACCTCCGGTCTTGGAGCCAACGCTGCAAGCACAGGCGAGGTTGGAATTAACTTCCGTGCTCAGTTCGTCGGCAAGGACGACAGTGTAACTCTGACTGATATAGACGCTCTTACCGGTGCTACAATAACATCAAGAGCAGTTACAAACGCTGTTGCTGAGTCAATCAGAACAGTTGAAGATCTTGGTTAAGGAGGAGCCGAAATGAATATTAAAGAGCAATTCAAAGGCGGCCTTATTACTAATAACCCGGTTCTCGTTCAGCAGATAGGAATGTGCGCCACGATGGCGATTACAACCTCACTGTTCAACGGCGTCGGCATGGGCCTCTCAGTTCTCATCATCTTAACCTGCTGCAACGTTGTTATTTCTCTCATCCGCAAGATTATTCCAAATGAAATCCGTCTTGCAATATTCGTTGTTGTTATAGCAGGCTTCGTTACAATCGTTGACCTGGTGCTTCAGGCATATATCCCCGCACTCAGCGAGGCTCTCGGCGTTTTCATTCCTCTTATTGTTGTTAACTGCATCATAATCGGACGCGCTGAGGCATTCTGCCAGAAGAACACGGTTTCAGCATCATTCTTTGACGGTATATTCCAGGGTCTTGGATATACATGCGTGCTTATTATCATGTGCGTGTTCCGCGAATTCGTTGGCAAGGGAACCTTTGGCGCAGGTCTTATAGACGTGGCAAATGGCTTCCGCATCACAATGGACGGAACCGGCGGCGGCATTCAGATTTTCCCCAGCCAGTACGCAGCTCAGATAATGGTTCTGCCCTTCGGCGGCTTCCTTACACTTGGCGTTCTCATCGGTATTATGCAGTATGCTCTTAAGAAGAGCGCTGCAAAAAAAGAGGCGGCTGAAAGGGCTGCCCTTGAAGAAGCAAAGGAGGTTGAAGAATAATGCTTACTAATCTTCTTGCCATTTCTCTCGGCGCAATATTAACCAATAACTTCATTTTCTCTCAGTTCCTTGGCTGCTGCCCGTTCCTTGGCTGCTCCAACAAGGTCAGCACTGCAACAGGTATGGGCATCGCGGTTGTGTTCGTTATGGGTCTCGCCTCTGCCATATGCTGGGTTATAGACACATACATCCTCATTCCGCTTGGCCTCGCGTTCCTTGAGACTCTTGCATTTATCCTTGTCATTGCGGCACTGGTTCAGCTCGTTGAGATGTTCCTCAAAAAGTCTGTTCCGTCCCTTTACTCAGCACTTGGCATTTATCTTCCGCTTATAACAACAAACTGCGCGGTTCTTGGTGTTGTTCTTCTTAACGTTCAGAACAACTATAACTTCCTTGAGTCTGTTGTATACGGCATTACCGGCGGTCTCGGATTTATGCTTGCAATTGTCCTCTTCGCATCTGTCAGAGAAAGAGTTGACTTTTCAGACTATCCCGAGTGCTTTGAAGGTTTCCCAATCTGCCTCGTTTCGGCAGCCCTTGTTGCTCTGGCATTCATGGGCTTCTCCGGAATGCAGATATTCTGATGGGAGGGCTTGACGAATGAAAATAGTATTACTTTCAATCCTTGTCCTTGGCGTTCTCGGCGGCATATTTGGCGCTCTGCTTGCAATTGCGTCAAAGGTTTTTGCAGTTGAGGTTGACCCGAAGGAAGCTGCTGTTCGTGAATGCCTGGCAGGCGCCAACTGCGGTGGCTGCGGATTCCCCGGCTGCGACGGCTATGCAAAGGCTGTAGCTGCGGGTGAGGCTCCCACAAACAAGTGCGTTGCCGGCGGCGCCGCAACAGCTGCAAAGGTTGCGGAAATTATGGGCGTATCCGCTGATGCGGCTGCAAAAATGGTCGCGTTTGTTCCCTGCTCCGGTTGCGAAGGCCATGCAGAGAAGCGCTTTAACTACACAGGTCCCCAGGATTGCCGCGCGGCAATGCTGTTCGGAGGCAAGAGCAACAAGACCTGCACCTTCGCCTGCATAGGTCTTGGCAACTGCACAAAGGTCTGCAACTTTGACGCAATGCATATCGTGGACGGCATCGCAAAGGTAGACAGATCAAAGTGCGTTGGCTGCGGCGCCTGCGTTGATGAATGCCCCAAGAGCATTGTTAAGCTGGTTCCCGAAAGCCAGAAGGTTGTTGTTGCCTGCTCCAGCAAGGACAAGGGCGGCGTAGTAATGAAGATATGCGACAATGGTTGCATAGGCTGCATGAAGTGCCAGCGCGAGTGCCCGGCTGATGCAATAACGGTTAAAGACAACCTTGCAAGCGTAGACGCTTCCAAGTGCGTTGGCTGCGGTCACTGCGCAGATGTTTGCCCGAGACATATCATTAACTGGTTCGGCAAATAATCAATCGAAAATAATAAAAAGAATCCCGGTGGAGCAAAGTCCATCGGGATTTTTTGAGTCATAAAAAGTTCAAAAAGAAAACACAATTAAAGGTATTGCATTTTATAAATAATGTGGTATTATATCCACGTTAGCACTCGAAGGTGTTGAGTGCTAAAATTAAAATGTATTAATATTTTGGAGGTATAGATATGAAGTTAAGACCATTGGCTGACAGAGTTATCCTCAAGCAGGATGCAGCCGAAGAGAAGACAGCAGGCGGGATTTTCCTCGCTTCCTCAGCTCAGGAAAAGCCCGAGGTATATGAAGTTGTTGAAGTTGGTCCCGGCGGAATGATAGACGGCAACGAGGTCGTCATGACAGTAAGCGCCGGCCAGAAGGTTCTTGTTGGCAAATACAGCGGAAGCAAGGTTAAGCTGGAGGACGTTGAATACACAGTAGTCCGCCAGGGCGATATTCTTGCAGTTATTGAATAATATAAAGGAGCGAATATAAAATGGCAAAACAGATAGTTTACGGCGAGGAAGCCAGAAAAGCGCTTGAGCGCGGTGTTAACCAGCTTGCAGATACAGTCAGAATTACTCTCGGACCTAAGGGCCGCAATGTCGTTCTTGACAAAAAATACGGCACACCGCTGATTACAAACGACGGCGTTACAATTGCAAAAGAAATCGAGCTCGAGGATCCGTTCGAGAACATGGGCGCTCAGCTCATTAAGGAAGTCTCCACAAAGACAAACGATGTTGCCGGTGACGGTACAACAACAGCAACAGTTCTTGCTCAGGCAATGGTAGGCGAGGGCCTTAAGAACCTGGCAGCAGGCGCCAACCCGATGGTTATGAAAAAAGGTATTCAGAAGGCAACAGAGTCTGCTGTTAACGCAATCAAGACAGTTTCCCAGCCTGTTTCCGGCTCCAAGGACATCGCCCGTGTTGGAACAATTTCCTCCGGCGATGAGGTTATCGGCAACCTGATTGCAGACGCAATGGAGAAGGTTTCCGCTAACGGAGTCATCACTCTCGAAGAGAGCAAGACCGCTGAAACCTACAGCGAGGTTGTTGAAGGCATGCAGTTTGACCGCGGCTACCTCTCCCCGTATATGGTAACAGACACAGACAAGATGGAAGCTGTTCTTGACGATGCTCTCATTCTCATTACAGACAAGAAGATTTCCAACATTCAGGACATTCTTCCTCTTCTCGAAGAGGTTGTTAAGGGCGGCCGCAAGCTCCTCATCGTCGCTGAAGATGTTGAAGGCGAAGCTCTTTCCACAATCATCCTCAATAAGCTGCGCGGCACCTTCACATGCGTATGCGTAAAGGCTCCCGGCTTTGGCGACAGACGCAAGGAAATGCTTCAGGATATCGCAATCCTTACAGGCGGCCAGGTTATCTCCTCCGACATCGGCATGGAGCTCAAGGATGCAACAGTTGCATACCTCGGCCAGGCACACCAGGTTAAGGTTACAAAGGAGAACACCGTTATTGTTGACGGTGCGGGAAACGCAGCTGAGATTAAGGCCCGCGTTGCCCAGATTGAGAAGCAGATTTCCACCACCACCTCCGACTATGACAAGGAAAAGCTCCAGGAGCGTCTTGCAAAGCTCAGCGGCGGTGTTGCAGTAATCAAGGTCGGCGCAGCAACTGAGACCGAGATGAAGGAAAAGAAGCTCAGAATCGAAGATGCTCTCAACGCAACACGCGCGGCGGTTGCAGAAGGCATTGTCCCGGGCGGCGGCACAGCATATGTTCTCGCCTCCAAGGCAGCTGATGAGCTCGTAGCTACTCTCGAGGGTGACGAGAAGACAGGCGCTGCAATAATCGCCAAGGCCCTTAAGGCTCCGATTATGCAGATTGCAGCAAACGCTGGTGTTGAAGGCGCGGTTATTCTTAACAACGTCTATGGCAGCAAAGAGGCCAACTATGGCTATGACGCGGCAAACAACGCTTACGGTGACATGCTCTCCATGGGCATCGTTGACCCGACAAAGGTCTGCCGCAGCGCTCTTGAGAATGCATCCTCTGTTGCATCCATGGTCCTCACAACAGAGAGCCTCGTTGCTGATATCCCCGTAAAAGAGCCCCCTGTAGCAGCAAACCCTGACATGGGCGGCATGTATTAATTCGGAATTAACAGCAACCAAACAAAAATAATTCATCGCCGGTGCTCACTTGAGCCCCGGCGATGCTTTTTGATTGCTTACATCCTCGCTGCTGATTTAAAACGTTTTATTTGATATAAATAACCTGCTCCATAAGTTCGTTGGCGGAGACATTGGGGTTGTGGTAGCGCTCACGGTTTTCGCTCGCCTTGCCGATTGAGATCGCCTTGGTGGGGCAATACTGCAGGCAGCTGAGGCAGCCAAGACAGTTGCTGCCGAAGGAGGGCTTACCATCAACAAGCTTAATGTTGCCACGGGGACAGATTTTTTCACACTGGCCGCAGCTTACGCATGAATCTGAAACGGAAAAGCTGCCCGCCTTCTTGCCGGCAAGCTTTGCAAACACCTTGCTTTCACCGTCGTTTACAACGTTAAACGGCGTGTCCTTGTCCTTCAGCTCGCGGTTTTTAACTGCCAGGGCAACATCATGTGCCAGCTGCTCTGAGCGAGCCTGGGCCTTTTTGGTAGACATAGCGGGAATCATAAGCTTGTGGGGGAAGAGCCAGATGCATGAGCAGTTATGTGAAATTGTGGCCCAGTAGTTAAGGGGAACAATTTCGTCCAGCTTTCTAAGTCCAACTCCCGGATATGCCGCACATGTTACAACGCCGTACGTATAGGCTGTGAAAGGAATGGAGAGCATCTTGACATACTCAAGAAAATCCACCGGGGCACCGCCACCGTAGCAGGGGAACACAAAGCCGACGGTTTTGGCGTTCTGGCAGCTGCGTACCTTCGGCTGCTTGCGCATCATAACGATTTCGGTGTCTCCAAGCTCTTTGCCGATATTTTTTGCAATATCAAGTCCATTACCGCTTCCGGAGAAGCAAAAGATTATATTTTCACTCATAATAAATAAAGACCCCTCTTTCTTATTTATTTTTAAACCGAAAACTATTATAATAATAAAGCAAAAACAAAAAAAGTCAAATAGACAAATTATTGACGATTGATTAAAAACACTAAACTCCGGAGAATGAATATATGAAGAATACATGTCTTTGCTATATTGAAAAAGACGGAAAATATCTAATGCTGCACCGCGTAAAAAAAGAAAACGACGTCAACCGCGACAAGTGGATTGGCATCGGTGGAAAGTTTGAGGAAGGGGAGAGTCCGGAGGAATGCCTCCTGAGGGAAACTCTGGAGGAAACAGGACTGACGCTGAGCAGCTTCAGCTTCAGGGGCGTTGTTACGTTCGTGTCTGACGAGTATGAGACGGAATATATGTTCCTATATACAAGCAAAGATTTCTCCGGCGAACTGAAGGAATGTGACGAAGGAGTCCTTGAATGGGTTGACATTAAAAAGGTATATGACCTGGCTCTGTGGGAGGGAGACAGAATTTTTCTAAAGCTGCTGGAAAATAACGCTCCGTTCTTCACTCTCAAGCTCCGATATTCCGGAGACAGGCTGATTGAGCATAAGCTGTATACATAAAAAAACACCTGCGTGGATTTTCTCCGCGCAGGTGTTTAGGTTATTCATCATTGTTCTTTGATTTTTTGGAAGCTTTTTCAGGCTCATCTTCGACGACATCATCGTCGTCTTCATCATCGGCTGCCTCTTCTGCGTCCTTCATTTTCTTACGGGCACCCTTAACACCCTTGCCGAACATTTTGGCCAGCTTTGGTAGCTGGGTTGGCCCAAAAATCAGTATTACAATGATAAGAACAATAACAAGTTCCTGAACGCTTATCTTCATGTGTTCAAATACCTCCGAAAAAAATTTCAGTCGTCATCCTCGTCTTCGTCTTCATCTTCACCGTCATCGTCAGGCTTGGTTTTCTTCATTTTATAAATAACCTTACTCAGAAGGATGCTGAGCTCGTAGAGCAGGACGATTGGGATTGCAACCATTATCTGCGAAATTATATCCGGCGGAGTAATTATGGCTGCGATGAAGAATATTATAACAATCATTACCTTCCTGGCTTTAATTAGCCAGTCGGGCTTTATAATGCCGAGCGCCGTGAGAATTACAGAGATAACCGGCAACTCAAATATGACTCCGAAAATGACGAATATTAAAAGCAGAAAGCTGACGTATTCCTCAATGCTAATCGACGCTGAAATATCCACCGTGTCGCTGAAGCCGATAAGGAACCTCAGCATAAACGGCATCATGACCTTATATGCAAAGAAAACTCCGATGCAGAAAAACAACATGCCAAAGGTCATGCCCAGGAGCATCAGCGTTTTTTCCTTTGCCTTGAGTCCGGGGCTTGAAAAGGCATATATTTCATATGCACCGACCGGAAGCGAAATAACAACGCCGCCAATAAGCGATATGGTGAAATACACCATTAACAGCTCCTGAGGCTTTATATAAACAAAGTTATAATTATATTTTTCGCCTATATCAGTCAGGAGTGTGACAAGCGGCTCAGCAAATGAAAAACAGACCACAATTCCCGCAACCAGAATTACAAGGACAACGATAAGCCTGTTTCTCATTTCCCTGAGATGGCCGCTGAGGGTCATGTTGCCCTCAGCGTCAACTGTTGGGTTTTCTTTACGTTTCGCCATCAGCTGAATCGTCAGCCTCTACGGCTTCAGCCTTTTTTGCGGTTTTCTTTGCGCTCTTTTCGACTACGGGCTCTTCGTCCTCGTCGTCAGCCAAAGCTTCCTTCATGGATTTGGAACTTTTCTTGAAGGTTTTGATGAGCTTGGGAATCTGTGTGGGCCCAAAGATGATGAGAACGATTGCAAGAACAATGAGTAATTCCTGAACACTGATCTTCATGTTTTGTCTCCTGAATATTAAAATTTATTTGATATTTGAGGGATTAGGGGTTAGGGTTTTGCGCACCGTCAGCGGCGCTGTCTGGCTCACTCGGTGTGCTGATGGTCTCACATTCAGCATTTTCGGCTGAAGGCGCGGGCTCCACAACCGGTGCCTGCTCGGTGATCTCCGGCGCTGTCTTTACGCTCGCTTCAACCGGACTATCATTGGACTGCGAACTGAGGTCTGCGGATTCCTGACTTTTGGCTCCTGACTTCGTGCTCTCTTTTTTCCCGTCAAGCTTTATGGGCTTTGAAAGATCGTTAAAGCCCTTCTTAACATCATTTATGCTGCCCTGAATTTCACTGTTAAGGTCTGTTATGGGCTCCAGTGCTTCCTTAATGGGCCGCTGAGCCTCCTGAAGCGGTTCAACAACCTCTTCCTGAATATCCTTGGTTATTGAAGCGGATGCCTTGCGAAACTCCTTCAAAGCGGCACCGAGCTTTTGAGCATACTCCGGCAGCTTGTTAGGCCCAATAACTATCAGGGCGACTATAAATATTACAACAATTTCCAATGGCCCGATTTTCATATGCGCACCTCTGATGGAATATTATGTGTGACAAAAGTATAACGCATTCAACGTATTATTTCAACAGTGATTTTTTCACTGCCGGGGGTAATTGAATTTTCGAGTCCCTCTGAGGCATAAATTGTCCCGTCGGTCGTTATAAAAATCACCTGGAATTCGTCACTGTGCTCGCGCCAGTAATCTGACGCCTCTTCAAACCCCATTATAAATAATGAAGTGGACAGTCCGTCCGCCAGTGTACCATCAGGCGTTACTATTGTAACCGAGTCAAGGTCAGACTCAACCGGACGCCCAGTCTGCGGGTCGAGAATATGACAGTATATCCTTCCGTCCTGTTCAAAATATCGCTCATATGCGCCGGAGGTGATTACAGCACTGTCCTCAACCTCGATGACTGCAACAAGGTCAGCCTCACTGCCCCATGGGGCGCGGATTCCAACCTTCCATTTTGAACCGTCAGGCTTGAGATTGAGGCACTGAACGTTCCCACCAAGAGAAACAATTCCGGAGGTTACGCCGTGCTCTTCGAATATTTCCATAACCCGGCTTGACGTATATCCCTTGGCTATTCCGCCCAGGTCTATTCCTGCTCCCGTATCGAGCGTTATGGTTGACGTATCATCGTCAATTTGAATTTTATCACTGCCGACATGCTCCAGCAACGCATCGATTTCCTCGTCAGAGGGAACCTTATAATTTTGGGAGGTAAAGCCCCACAGCTCCATAAGAGGATAAACAGTGATATCAAAGCAACCGCCGGTTGAGGAGTTAATTTCCTCCGCACGTTTGACGAGATACAGTGTCTCCGGGGCGGCGGTAACAGTGCCGGTTGAATTCAAAACCGCAATGTCGCTGGTCTCAGTCCCAACAGAGAAAATGTCATTAAGACGGAGAATCTCCTCCTTTGCCGCCTCAAGCGCCTCCGCGCGGTTTGAACCATACGCCGTGAGTGTCATATAGGTTGACATGCTGTCTACGAATATATAACTCTTTTCGTTTGCCTCAGGATCAGTGGCCGAAGAAGTCTGCGCAGCACTGCCGGCTGAGGAGCAGCCGCAGAGAATAAAGCACACCAAAAGACATATTGATAATGCCGGTATAAGCTGCCTTTTCATGCCTCTGCCTCGAAAAACTTCATGCCCTCCGGAACTATGAAATTAAGCGCTCCGGGAACGAGCTCCATGTGAATGCTTTTTGCGTGGATGGCCTCTCCGTCTATATTAACAACTGTTTCCTTATCAAGCTCAATATCAACTGCCGTGCCCTTGACGTGAGTTATAATTTCCGGATAGTCGTCTCCCTTTCCGGCAGCATATTTGCCAATAACTGCCGCCAGCTTGAAAAGAGACACCTTCTGGACTACTAAAATATCGAGAATTCCGTCATCCGGCATCGCACCGGGAACGGGATTGTAACCGCCACCGTAAAATCTGCCGTTGCATACGCATACCATGGTGTGCTTGCGGTCTGCATGGTAATCGCCGCAGTCAACCTTCATCCGCATGCTTATTCCGCGCAGCACCTCGACTATTGTAGACAGAATATATGCTCCTGAACCCGAAACGAACGGAATCGAAGTATATTTATGAACGTTTGTTCCAACCCGGGCATCAATTCCCACGGAGCAGATGTTGGCGCTGTAGCGCCCGTTGCATTCTATAAGGTCAATCGGGTGTACAGACCCGCGGATGAGTGCCGGAAGGTTAAGAAAAAGCGAAGCTTCTTCTCCAAACATCCTGCACATGTCATTGCCTGTGCCGACAGGGCAAGGGACAACAGCGACATTTTTTAATTTTGCGGCGCCGCAGACGCATTCATTAAAGGTTCCGTCTCCGCCGCAGGCATAAACACGTAGTTCTTCCTCAGGGGCAGCGAGAGAACGCCTTTTTATCTCCTCTGCCGCGTCCATAGGACCCTTGGTTAGATATATTTCATATTCACCGATGCCGGAGGGACATTCGCTGAAGGCTTTATCTATTTTTTCCTTTAACTCCGGGGTATGATCGTACCCACCGGCAACAGGATTTATTATGAAAAGGTGCTTCATCGAGCTGCTCCTTTAGAATTTATTTTTTGAAGTACATAAACAAATCGCATTTAATCATGCCGTTATACAGCTTGCGCTTCTTGTCAGCGGTCCTGCCGAAGGTGCGCTCAAACTCCGTGTGGGAGGACAGCAGATACAGTGACCAGTTTTCGCTTTTCTGCCAGGCAGCGCCAAAGCTGCGATAAAGAGCCTCAGCCTCCTGCTTTTCCATTATACGTTCACCATATGGCGGGTTCGTCACGATTACTCCACGCTCGGTCTGACGGCTGAATTCAGAAGCGTCCGCAACCTCAAAATGAATTATATCGCCCACGCCTGCGCGCGCGGCGTTTTCCTTTGCAATTTCAATTGCCTTCGGGTCTATATCTGAGCCTATTATATTATATGATCCGTGATATTCCTTTGCCCGGGCCTCATCACGGGCGTTGTCCCACAGCTGAGCCGGAATAGATGGCCACTTGTCAGCACTGAAGCTCCTTTTTAGCCCGGGCGCTCTGTTCAGCGCAATAAGAGCCGCCTCAATGGGAATCGTTCCACTGCCACAAAACGGGTCACAGAAGTCATCCCTGCCACGGTAGCGCGAGATATTAACCATTGCGGCTGCCATCGTCTCCTTAAGGGGAGCAGCGTTATGCGCGGGACGGTAGCCCCTTTTGTGCAATCCCTCGCCTGATGTATCTATGCACAAGGACACCGTGTCCTTCATGATTGAAAACTGAAGCTGATACAGTGGACCTGACTCCTTGAACCAGTCTGTGTGATATTTGGTTTTAAGCCGTTCAACAACTGCCTTTTTAATAATCTTTTGGCAGTCTGAAACTGAGAACAGCTTTGAATTAAGACTGTAGCCCTTGACGGGGAATGCGCCGTCGGCCGGAATATAAGCCTCCCAGGGAAGAGCCTTGGTGCCCTCAAAAAGCTCGTCAAAGCTATATGCGTTAAAGCGGCCGACTTCAATAAGAACACGTTCTCCGATGCGTAGATTTATGTTGGCCGAGGCAATCGACGCCTCATCACCGGTAAAATAAACCCTGCCGTTTTCGTTGGCTATATTTTCCATTCCAAGCCGGCGCAGCTCATCATTAATCGGACCTTCGAGACCAAGCAGGCATGGAACACAGAGACGATATTGCATAAAAACCTCGAAATTTGTGAAAAATATACAGAACAATTTTACTACAAAAATTATAAGCTGTCTATAATGAAAAAAAGATGGCTGTCATACAAAATTATGTTGAAATTTTGAACGAAAGAGAGTATAGTTGTCTTAACAATTTCTTCATAATTTCATCATGGGGAGTTTTTCATGGCCGTTGAAAGGACATCCTTCCTCGCAGTGCTCGAGGATTCATACTCTGCTTATTATAACGTTATAAACGATGACCTTCCAACCGATCAGTATCCCATCGTCTTTCGCGCGGACTACTTCAAGCGCGGCGAGAAATACTGGATGACCAAGAGCATTCCCATCTGGGGCAATGAAACAAACGAATTCTTCTACTTGTTTTCCGCAAACCGGCTGGATGCCGAAACTGTCAAGGGCTGCATTGATTACGCCCTTGCGGAGGGCCTTCCAAGAGTCCGGCCACACAAGGAGCACCAGTATACCAATATAAAGGTCCTCTTCGTGGCGGATGAATTTGGCGATGGAGCTCTGAATGAGGTTAAAAAAGCAAAGCATTCTGTTTCCTATAACCATTCATTGTGGGGCTACAGCGAGTTGCTTACCGCCGCAGTTAACTGCCAGTCTGAGGCTGTTGTTACCAATCGGGCGGGCAGCGACATGAAGAAATATTTCAAAAAGCTATTTACGGCGCAGCACAAAAGCTGAGCTGTTTATAGATAAAAATATTTTCATAAGGAGTGAAAAGTGTGAGCGCAATATTGATTCTTCTTATTGCCATCGTTCTGCTTGCTCTGGGCTATATCTTCTATGGTTCATGGCTTGCAAAACAGTGGGGTGTTGACCCCAACAAAGAGACCCCGGCACACACGAGCTACGACGGTAAGGACTTCGTTCCTGCAAACCCCGCAGTTCTTATGGGCCACCATTTCTCATCCATCGCCGGTGCAGGCCCGATTAACGGACCTATCCAGGCAGCAGTTTTCGGCTGGGTACCTGTATTCCTTTGGTGCGTACTCGGCGGCATCTTCTTCGGTGCTATGCACGACTTTGGTGCTCTCTTCGCTTCCATCCGTCATAACGGCGGTTCAATCGGCGAAGTCATCAAAGACAGCATGGGCGTTAAGGCACAGAGACTGTTCACAATCTTTGCCCTTCTCGTTCTCATCCTCGTTATCGCTTCCTTCACATCAGTTGTTGCCGGAACATTCGTTTCCAACCCGGCTGACGCAGGCGGCGTATTCACAACAGGCGCAGCAAATGTTTCCGCACATGCTGCAACAGCTACAACATCCCTTCTGTTCATTGTTATAGCTATCATCTTCGGTTACTTCGTATACCGTAAGAATGCTCCTGTCGGCATTTCTACAATCATCGGTATTGTCGGCATCGTTCTTATCGTTATCGCTGGCCTTAACTTCGGTGTTAACGCAAGCCGTACATTCTGGGTTATCTTCATAGCAGTTTATGTTATGGTAGCTTCCCTTCTTCCTGTATGGATTCTGCTTCAGCCCCGTGACTACCTCAGCTCCTTCCTGCTCTATGGCATGATGATCATTGCTGTTGTTGGTATCCTCGGCTCCAACATGCAGGTTGAGGTTCCCGCATTCAGCGGCTGGCACAACTTCGCCGGCACATCAACACTCTTCCCGACACTGTTCATCACAGTTGCCTGCGGCGCTTGCTCCGGCTTCCACTCTCTGATTGGTTCCGGCACAACCTCCAAGCAGATCAACTCTGAGAAGGACGCAAAGGTCATCGGCTACGGCGCAATGATCATCGAGTCCGCTCTCGCAATCATCTCCCTTATCGCTGTTGGTGTTGTCTGGACACAGGTTCAGGCAGGCGATGAGGTTATGAAGATGTCCTCACCTCCGACCATCTTTGCCGGTGGTATTGCTACCATGATCGCAAAGGTCTTCGGTGAAGGCGCATACAGCGTAACCTACACCCTCCTTTCACTTGCTGTTTCCGTCTTCGCTCTTACGTCTCTTGACTCCGGCACACGTCTTGCACGTTACATGTTTGCCGAGCTCTTCATTCCTGAAGGAAAGACACGCGACGAGCTCACAGGCGCAGCTAAGTTCTTCTCCAACCCGCTGGTATCTACTCTCATTATGGTTATCGTCGGCTGCGGCATCGGCTTCCTGAGCCTGAGCCAGATCTGGGGCGTTTTCGGCGCCGCCAACCAGCTGCTTGCAGGCGTAGCAATGCTCGCTGTTTGCACATGGCTCGGCCAGATCGGCAAGAACAACAAGATGTTCTACTTCCCGATGGTATTCATGCTCTGCGCAACTCTGACTTCTCTCTGCATGACAGTTATCGCAAAGATAAAGCTCATCGCTTCTGCAGGCGCTGCATGGGGCGACTGGTTCCAGATGATCTGGTCCGTTGGCCTTATCGTTCTCGCTGTTATGCTCGTTATTGAGGGCGTTCAGACAATGTCCAAGGGCAAGAAGAAGGCATAATTTAAGCCTGCTTCTATACAGCACAATAAAATTTTGGGAGCTGCTCAAACGAGCAGCTCCTTTTCTAATATGATATTTATGCTTTACTTATTTTACTTCACAAAACCGTAATAGGGCTTCAGATATTCACCTGTATTCCGGCACATTTTTTCAAAGAGCTCAGATGCTTCAGCGGGGGACAGGCGGGCGCACAGTGGCTGATTTGTAAATACCTCCAGAAGCTTGTCGCGGTCACGGTTGGCTATGGCCTCGTCCAGCAGGTCAAGATTGCTGTTGTTTTCCTGTACAAGGGTTAGGACGCCAATTGGCAGTGGCTTAGAAACAATCGGATCTACAAAACCGTTCGTGAATATGCAGTTGGTTTCAACAATGGAGCCGGTTGGTATTCCAGGCATCTGTCCACGGTTGGGAAGGTTTACATTGGATATTACTATTTCGAGGCCAAGAATGCCCCTGATTAGCCGCACAAGCTCTTCTCCACTTTGCTCCGGACTAGGTATCATTTTTTCTCCGGACGCCATAGCGGCCGTTTCTGCCTGCAATTTGCGCTGATTTTCCTCCCGGTAATCAACGGTGGTCAGAGCGAAGTGCCAGGCTGAAATCACCTCCGGGTCACGCAGATACCAGTCGCCGCGGCAGAATTCAGCGAGATGCCTGTCTCCTGCTGCAGCTAAGGCTCCGCAGCGGCGAAGCAAGTCCATTTTAACTCTGTTTCCATAGGCGAAGGTATTGGTTTTCCAGGTGTCTGCCGGCCCGTGCTCATAGTAGCCGGACTCAAAATATTTATCCATGAATTCAGGCATAAGACCAAGCAGGTCAATGTCCCGGAAGCGAGCTTCAGTTATCCAGGTAAAGTGGTTAATGCCACTGGCATCAGTATAAATTTCACGTCTGGTGGCCTCAATGCCCTTCATCTCCTTCAGGACGCAGCAGAGAAAGTCCTGGGTGTGGAACACCTCGTGGCAGCAGCCAAAGGCTTTAATTTGTGGAAAAACGCGGTACAGAGTCTTTACGCAGTTGCTCATTGGGTTTGTAAGATTAATTACCCATGCGTCCGGGCAGCAGTCTTTAATTTTACGGGCGTAGTCTTCGTATATTGGCGCCGTTCTCATGGCCCGGAGCACTCCTCCGGGACCAACTGTGTCGCCTACGGACTGCCATATACCATATTCCTCGGGTGCATGAACATCTGAGCGCATCTCACTGAAGGTTCCGGGAAGAATAGACATAAGCACGAAATCTGCCCCCGTTAAAGCCTCCTCAGGTGTTTTGCTTACGGTGTATTTAAAAGAACTGACGGCTTCCGGCTTGGCCTGGATTGCATTGCCTATTATTTTGTTGCGCTCAGCTGACGGCGCATCGATATCATACAAGCGCACCTCGCCGCCAAGGTCAGGATCAAGGGCAAGGTCCTGCATAAACTTACGGGCCCACATTTTTGATCCGCCGCCGATATAAGCTATATTAATACTTTTTTTCATTGGTATGCTTCCTTTCGAAAAAAGAGCAGGACTGCGCCTGCTCTTTTGCTGTATGTCTAAGTTAAATTTCCCGTCAAGCCGGTTATGCAAGCTAAGCTCAGATAACCTTCTCAGTTTCTCCGTCAAAGAGGTAGACATTCCCGTGAGGGATATAGAAGGTGAACTTGGAGTCCACTTCGGGTGTGTCATGGGGGTCAACCTTAAGAATGGCCTTTGCACCATCTTTGTCGATATAGACGTTGGTGTTGTCACCAAGCATTTCGGTGAGCTCAACATCAGCCTCAATCTTATATGCGTCAGCCTGTTCATTTAGGGTTATGGATTCAGGACGGAAGCCAAAGACAATCTTTTTGCCTTCATATGCCGCCAGCTTATCGCCAAGCTTGCAGGCCAGATCAAGCTCCTGATTGCCGAACTTAATTTTTCCACCTTCAACAGTGCCGTTAATGAAGTTCATCGGAGGCTCGCCGATGAAGCCCGCAACGAATACGTTAACAGGGTTGAAGTAAAGCTCATATGGAGTGCCCACCTGCTGCACATAGCCGTCCTTCATAACAACGATGCGGTCTGCGAGAGTCATGGCCTCTGTCTGGTCATGGGTAACGTAAATAGTTGTTGCACCGGTCTCCTTGTGAATCTGGGCAATTTCAGCACGCATTGTAACGCGCTGCTTTGCGTCCAGGTTCGAGAGTGGCTCGTCCATCAGGAATATGCCCACGTGACGGATTATCGCACGGCCAATTGCGACACGCTGACGCTGGCCGCCGGAAAGAGCTCTGGGCAAACGGTCAAGATAGTCAGTAAGTCCGAGGATCTTGGCTGTCTTCTGAACCTTCTCGTCGATTACGTCCTCGTCTACACCCTGAAGCGTAAGACCGAAGGCAATGTTGTCATAAACAGTCATCTGAGGATACAGTGCGTAACTCTGGAAAACCATTGCAACCTCACGCTCACGCGGTCCGAGCTCGTTAGCCCGTTTGCCGTTGATAAGGAATTCACCCTTGGAAATGTCCTCAAGGCCGGCAATCATACGCAGCGTTGTGGATTTACCACAGCCGGATGGTCCAACGAAAACGATGAACTCTCCCTGCTCGATTTCAAGGTTGAAATCATGGACTGCATGGAAGCCATTGGGATAGATTTTGTTGATGTCTTTCAGAGTAAGGTGTGACATTTTATGCCTCCTCAAATAAATTTTACAAAAGTAAGATATGGACAAAAACGATTTTAATGGGTATACTCAAAAAGAATTTATTTAAATATTAACCTGGAAAGTAAGGAACCTACCGTGAATGAAATTGTCTATGCCGGCCGCCAGTTGCCAACCAAGCTCGCTTCTCACCATACACACAATGACTGGGAGCTGATTTACACCACAGCAGGGAGCGGAGTGCTGGAATCGGATTATTGCGATATTAAATATAACGAATCCGACATTGTCATTGTCCCGCCTCTTCTGCCACACACTCACCGGAGTGCTGAGGGACTGATGAACATTCACATGAACGTGGCCGAATGCAGCTTTTCATACACGGAGCCAACCCTGATCTCAAATCCCAACAACCGGAACATTGCCGGCGTGTTCAATTCGGCCTTTTATTTCTATTCCTGCGATGACCAGCCAAACAGGGAACTGATGTCATCCTTCGGGAACCTTATTGTTTCATATGTTTCCCTTTATCAGCCTGACACGGGGAAAAATGAATTTTCACTTCAGATCAGGCAGAAGATACTTCGTAATTTCAATGACTGTGAATTTGACCTGGGAGCCTATCTAAAGGAGCTGCCGTTTTGCTATGATTATATCAACAAAATATTTAAGGAGGATTTCGGCATAACGCCTCATCAGTACCTTACCGGCCTTCGTATGCGATCAGCGGCCAGCATGCTGAAAAACAGCAAGGGCAATAATATTGGTGAAACCGCATACAACTGCGGGTTTAAAGACCAGCTTTACTTCTCCCGCCTGTTCCATAAAACCTATGGCGTTTCTCCCAGTGCCTTCGCAGCTGAGGCTGTTACTTCCGCATAATCTCCGTATAGCACAGGATAAACGGGGCAACGCCCTTCGCATCGTCCTCAACCACAGGCTCGGAAATATAATATTCGTATGAGCCGTCTCTCCGGGTGTTGTTCTCAGGACCCAGCCCTGCCACAAGGCAGATGCCTCCAAGACCGATTTCACCGTTTTCGTGGAATGAAAGATATTTGTCTATTATGCCGTTAAAGGTCTTTTCACCTTTGGCGGCATATTCCTTGTCAAGAATGCCGAGTCTTGCGCCCTTGAGCATTGCATATGCAAGCATACAGCTACCGCTGGTTTCAAGGTAATTGCCTTCGCGGCCGGGCATGTTGGGAACCTGCCAGTAAAGACCTGTTTCCTCGTCACTGAAGGCGGCGGCCGAAGACATTAAATCCATGAAAATATCTTTAATCGTTTCACGCTGCTCACCAACCGGCACAATTTCGATTAAATCAGCCAGCGCGACTGAAAACCATCCAATTGATCTGAGCCACAGGTTAGCTGAGCATCCGGTCGTTTTATCCGCCCAGAAAATGGACCGTGATGAATCATAGCCATGATAATAAAGGCCATTTTCACTGTCTCTCATCAGGCGGTGGACATTTTTAACCTGATTAACTGTATCGCTGCAGTCCCTTGAACCGAAGTTCATTTCATAGAGCGCCAGGAAGGGCTGAGCCATATAAAGGCCATCCAGCCAAATCTGATTGGGGTAAATCTTCTTGTGCCAGAAGTTTCCCTCAGGTGTGCGTGGGTGCTCCTGCAGCTGCTGATAGAGATAATCTGCCGCCAGGCGGTATTTTTCCTTGCCTGTCCGGCGATATAGCTCGAAAAGAATTCTACCCTCGTTGATATCGTCCAGATTCTGACTTGCCGGGTCAAAGGTGCGGATGCTTCCGTCTTCACAGACGAAGTAATCAGCCACAGACTCAACAAAGTCTATATAGTCAGGTCTGTTTTTTATGTGGCCAATCTCGATAAGGGCGTTAAGCATGCAACCGTCTATATAGTTCCAGCTGGCTTTTTTACCCTCACGGATTTTCTCGAGGTTCCATGCGGTGCACTCCGGGGTTGACCGCGAAACAAGTCCGTCTATATAGGCATCTATTTTAGCGGTCTCCATTGCGTCACCTCATTTTAAGTCAGAATCGATTGTTTCATAATGCTGAGCAATCAGCTTTTCTCCCTCAACCCCGTCTAGGGTTACATTGTGAAGGCGTATATGCTTAACATTATCCATATAAAGTCCCATCCGGCACTGCGGTTGCGCGAATTCCTTCATTGAAGGAACTCCGGGCTGCGCCTCGGCAGAAAAACCAATGGAAATATTTTCCATGGTAATTTTCTCGATGGGGGCCTCGGGAAGCCCGTCAATGTAGCAGGCGGCAACCTCGGCACCGATACACTCCATGTTTGTGAAACGGAAGCTTCCGAAGCGGGGAGTGCGGTCATCAACCGGGAGCTTCTCTCTGGACCAGACGTATTCACTGTGACTGTCAGGGTCGCAGCAGTTATAAAACTGGTTAATAACAATTGGAGTAAGGACACTTTCCATCCGGATATTATCAAAGCGGACGTTGTTAATTACGCTGTCCTTACCTCTGCCGCGGCGGCTCTTAATTCTAAGCCCCCTGTCTGTTTTTTGAAACAGGCACTGGGTTACGCTGAGATTCGTAACGCCGCAGGCGGCCTCACTGCCCAGAGTAACCGCTCCGTGACCGTATGCCATAAGGCAGTTTCTAATAACGTGCCGGTTTGCGGGGGAGCGATATTTTCTGCAGGTTTCTATTTTGCCGGATTTAATCGCTATGCAGTCATCACCAACTGAAAATTTGCAACCGATGATATTAACACTGTCACAGCTCTCCGGGTCACAGGCATCGGTATTGGGGCTAACCTTAGGGGCCGTGACGCTGCAATCGTAAAAGCTGATGTGCTTTGAATAATACGGGTGAAGGTTCCAGGCGGGGCTGTTGCAAAACTGCACCCCGTGGACCGTTATCCTGTTGCAGCGGTTCAGAAACAATAGCTGAGGTCTTTTAGCGGGAAAGCTTTTAAAATCCTTCCACCAGTCGCCGTTTTGAGCGTTTCCGTCCACTGTACCGGAGCCAATGAGATTAACATCCTCCACATATTCACCGTGGATAATGGACTGATATGACGCCTGTTCAAGTCCTTCAAAGCTGGCAAATGGAATTTCCCTACCTGTAAGCACATCTGTGGCAAAGCCAGGGATTATGGGAAATCTCTCACGGTCAGTTGACGCCAGTAACTTTGCTCCCTCGCTGAGCTCCAGCGTTATATGGCTACGCAGCTGAACAGGAAGGGTGAGATATGTGCCGGCAGGGAAGAAGAGCCTTCCGCCTGCGGGAAGCATGTTTATTGCCGCCTGAATTGCTGACGTATCCTCGTGAACACCGTCGCCCACAGCGCCGAATTCCTTCACGCTGACGCAGCAGCTTTCACTTGCGGTATGCAGCCAAACGGGCTTGGCATCGCCGCCGGAGAAGCGCATCTCAACCTCATAATCAGTATCAGGGCTGAGATTATATACGGAAAACACATTTGTTGTGTTGCCGGTTGAAATAACCTCTCCGTTAAGCAGAACGTCATATGTTTCCGGCGCGTAATATGGGCAACTGTTCTCAACCTCAAGACACGCCGAGCTTGAACCGACATATAATATATTCAAATCTGAAACACCTCTGTCAGGTTCTTTCCTTCGCATCCTTGATGATGCGCTTCAACAGATTCCTTGCTCCGACAATCAGCAAATCAACGCCGGCATAAAAGACGCCGAACAATATTGGCTCAACGCCGATTGTGGCCGCGTTACCGCTGCCGGAAGCCAGAGCAATGGCTCCGTTAATAATTCCATAAATCGTGAAGACAAAGAAAAGAATTACCCAGGCATAGATGATATTAAACACAAAGGTTATATATCTTCTTTTCGGAAACAGCATCCATCCGTCGTTTCCGCCATCAGTATCGGCAAAATAGCGGAGCAAATTGTTGGTCAGCAGGTCGGTTACAACGCCCATTGCAATGCCGGTTATAAACAACAGATCCAGCATTGAGGACACATATGTTCCAAGCCCCCAAATCATGAAATAACATACACTTCCGGGGAACCAGAACTTTATGAATATAATTTTTACCCAATCGGAAAATTTATATTTTGCAAGACCTGATCTGTATTTTCGCAGCTCTTCTTCAGATACCTTAGGGGAATTGCTGACGTCAGCCGAGGCGAGATCCTCAACCGCCTGTGTGTGGAGCCGGTAATAGTCCGCCGCTGATTTTTCGGTTTGCTGTTTTGCCTGTTTCTTTGCCATAAACAATAACTATTTTATCAGTCTTCTCCGCTGATATCGATGCTAGCCAGGTTACCGTTGTCTTCAACGGCGACGTTGGTGTTAATCTTCTTGATCCATTTGCTGTATACAGGCAGCAGGAAGGTCAGAACAACTGCTACTGCAAGCATAACAAGATGTGTGTTAAGCATGTTATATGCCTTTGCAATATATGCCAGCGATGAGGTGATGACGATGGGGTCATTTGCGCGGGTAATCGCTGAGAGAATGGACTGCATGTAATGATAGTCCGCAAACGCGATTATTCCGTTCATAACAAGCATAAGAATCCACATGGGCTTGTTAACAGGCTTGCGGTGAGGATATGCATTATTGAAGCATACCAGACTGAGCATTGAAAACAGCATTGTAACAAAGCCGCACAGGCCCATTCCGGAGCCCTGAATTCTTGCTGTTGTGTTGGAAATGCAGGTGAGATTAAGGGAATACTCAAGAAATGCAATTACAAATGCGACCAGAGGAATCATATGCGGCTTGCGCTTAAGCCCAACAAGAAATTTGCGGAAAGCCTCTTTGCATGCAGCGCCAAAGCCTTTATTATTCTTTTCCATGATTAGTCCTCCCTCCGGATTGCATTGGTGGTTTCCTTATCAAAGAAATGCTTGCGTTCAAATGCAAAGGATACCGGGTCACCCGCTGAGTAGTTGGCCCAGCCCTTGAGCTTTGCCGTAACCTTTGTGCCGTTGTCGCCGTGAGCATAAACAAGAGTGTTCATGCCGAGGTTTTCGTTGTTGGTAACGATTCCGGGAACATCGTTTCCAACGGCAACATTTTCAGGTCTTACGCCGAGAATGATTTCTCTACCCTGATAGCTTGCAAGGGTGTGCTTTTCAGCGTCTGTAAGAGGAACCTTAAAGCCCTGACCCTGGAGAAGATCTCCGCTTACCTGAACATCAAAGAAGTTCATTGGTGGAAGGCCAATAAAGCTTGCAACAAAAACGTTGTTAGGTGAATCATAGAGCTCCAGAGGTGTTCCAACCTGCTGAACGTGGCCCATGCTCATGCAGACTATTCTGTCAGCAAGGGTAAGAGCTTCGGTCTGATCGTGGGTAACATACATCATTGTGGCGTCCAGCCTCTTGTGCAGGAGAAGAATTTCTCTTCTTGTTGCGCCACGGAGCTTTGCGTCAAGGTTTGAAAGCGGCTCGTCAAAAAGGAATACCTTCGGGTTGCGGACGATGGAACGCCCCATCGCAACACGCTGGCGCTGGCCGCCGGACAGCTGATTCGGCTTCTTGTTCAGCTGGTTTGAAAGACCGAGAATTTCTGCTGCGGCAAGAACCTTCTTGTGAATTACATTCGGGTCCTCCTTGCGGAGCGTCAGGGAGAAGGCCATGTTTTCATATATAGTCATGTGACCATAAAGGGCATAGTTCTGGAAAACCATTGCCATGTCGCGGTCCTTGGCAGGGGTCTGCGTGATATCGCGGCCGTCAAGAAGCAGCTTGCCGGCAGATATATCCTCGAGGCCCGCAACCATGCGGAGGGTTGTGGATTTGCCACAGCCGGACGGTCCGACAAGAACAATCAGTTCTCCGTCCTTGACATCGAGGTTGAAGTCATAAACCGCCTGAACGTTATTATCGTATATCTTGTCGATATGCTGAATACTTAGTTCTGCCATTATGCTGCCTCCTTCTTCTCAAGTGAGCTGAGATGAGCCTTGATGGCGTTGCATTTTGAATAGTTAACAATTCCTGCGATTATCAGGCAAACGGCTGAAGCTGCCAGATAGATAACAACGCGGGTAAACTGCGCTCCACCCATTACTATGACATCTGAGCCTGCAATGGAGGCAACGGATGTGTGGGCCTTGAGGGGAAGAATAAATATTCTGATTATCTGTCCAATGCCAAGACCAAAAAGGAGCCAGGTATAGCCGGCCTTATAGTTCTTGGCACCCTCGGACGCAAGAAACGCGCCAAGCAGGAAGAGCAGGTTATAAATTATTGATGCGCCGATTAGAATGTTGTAATACCAGTTGCCAACATCGGATTTATAGATGCTGATGAAGTAAAGGACATCAAAGACAATTGCCAGAATTGCGAGATTAGCGGACGTCTTGTTCTTTATATAGATCATTCTGTCCCGTTGAATGTAGCGTTCTTCTTCGGTTAGTGTTTTCATGCCGCATTCTCCTCTCCCTTACCAATCAGGTTTTGTTCTGCTTTCATAAGGCTTCTTTTCCAGAAGCAGTTTGCAATCAGCGCGGCTGAAATGAGAATCAGCAGTCCGCTTGTTGCATAGTGAATGTCGAACCAGAAGTTTGAGTCTGTATATGTGGTGTCCCACGTGCTTGCGTGCTCGGCAAGCGCCTCAAAGTCGACCATCATCCACTGAGCCTTGTATATTTCAATCTGAATGTGAGACCAGATTGCAATACCGACTGCAGCGACGGAGTAAAGACCAACTGCCACATAATTGCCTATATAGTACTTTCTGCGGACGTGAGTGTTCATAACGAACAGGAACACTGCCAACAGGATAAGTACAATCGCGGCCTTCAGAAATGCGGAGTTGAAGCTCTGCATATTATAATAAACGATGGAACCGGAGACATCAGTCTTTAAATGATCGTTCGGATTTCTCATTGTACTGTAGAGAGCATCATAAAGGTCGGTCATTATGCCGAGAGAATATATGAATACCGCTACACTAATAATAAGTGCTGTGAGGCAAAGAATTTTTTGTGCAGTTAACTGCTTTTTATACATGATGGCCTCCCTGTTTCAATTTTCCATGCCGGCTCCGGATTAACCGGAGCGCGGCAGGAAACAGAATTTTGCATTTAGCAATAATTTAGATTAGCTTTTTGCGCTGTGATAGAATGCCGGGATTAAAAATCAGCCAATGGTGTCGTAGTACTCAAGCAGACGGTCCCACTGCTCATTTCTGAGGGACAGATACTGCTTGCCGGACATGTTGTTTGCAACATACGCGGCGGTTTCAGGACCGTTGGACATGCCCTCTTCAGTGTAACCGGAGGCAATGATGTCAACGAGGATATTGTCGCCGTCCTTGTTCAGTGAGAACTTGCTGGAGAGGTCTGTGTAGCTGCTGATCATGTCAGATTCAGTGGTGTAGCTGGGCAGAACGGTGGGAACGGAGGTGTACCACATATTGTCGCAAATCTCAAGCTCGGGGTGCTTGATTGTTCCAAGAGCGATAGCAACGGAGATGTAACCTGCGCCTTCCTTGCCGATGTCTGTTGTGCACTGGTACTCAAATGCCTGGCTCTTTGCAAAGCTAAGAGTTGAGCCGAGATACTTACGCGCATAGTTGGTGTAGTTGCCGCTGGCCTTATCCCAAAGCTCTTCATATGTGGCATCTGCGATAACAGGCATTTCCTTGCCGTTGAAGACGAAGGTTTCATAGCTGCCGTCAGCATTGGTCTTGATGAATGCGTCCGGACCATAGCTCATGAGGATCTGGCCCTGCTCGCTGTATGCGAAGTCGATGAGAGAAAGTGCTGCATAGAGCTTGTCCTGGTTGCCTGCAACGCCGGCCGCGGAAATTGCCCATCCGTCAGTCTTAACGGATCTCCAGGACTCAGTGAAGCGCATGTAAACGCCGTCATCGCTGGTGCCGTCAAACCAGAGTGCAACAGGAACCATAACGGCCATGTACTTCTCACCGTCTTCAACCTGAAGCTTGGTGTCGTTAAGAATTGTCTGGGTCTGGTTGTAGTCATAGCTCATGAAGCCGAGGTCATTTTCGAGGTAAGTTGCGGAGCTCTCTTCGGAGCAGTCAACAAATGCCTTGGAAATGAGGCCTTCCTGAACCATTGCGTTCATGCGGTCAAGTGCAACGTATGTGTCTTCCTCCTGGCGAGCATCCTTAAGGGTGCCGTCGGTATCTACATAGAGGTAATCCTGGCGGGACTCAAGGCCGCGTACGCCAAAGAGTGTGCCGGCAAAGCGGAACAGATCGACGCGGCGCTGGTTGTTGTTTTCCTCACGGGTGAAGAGACCCTGGATGGAGTCAGTGCCGTTAAGCGTCTGGGGGTTGGCAACGACGCAACGGAGAAGAGCGACCATTTCGTCAGCATCCCATGCAGCGTTCTGGCCAACGAAGAGGTTGGAGCGCTCGGTGCCATAGTATCCGTTATAAGCTGTGTCAATATAGTCACGGAGCATGTTAACAGCTGTTACGCCGTCAATTGTGCCGGCCTCGTTCATGAGAGCAACGATGTTGCCTGCAGCATCATAATCCTTGGTAACCTGCTCAACACCTGTGCCTTCGGCGTTGACAACGTCAACTGTGACCTGGCCGCTGGTGGGCATATAGGGCTCGTAAACAGCTTCGGCGAGAGTGTTGCAATCGTCAGCAGTGAATTCACCTTCACCGTCAAGAAGGGCAACAACGAAGTCAGTACGCATAAGAGGCATACGCTCAATGTCGTTAACACCGTCAAAGTACGGGCTGAAGTAGATAGCGCCTGTGTCTGTGTCACCGGTAATGGAGAGACGGACGATCGGGTTTTCATCGAGATATGCCTTGAAGTTCGGCATCATGTCGAGATAATCAGCAATGTTAACAAGGGCGCCGGAGGAACCGTAGTCGGAAAGGGTCGCTGCTGTGCCGCTGACCATGTCAACCTGGTCAAGCTGCTCTTTCCAGTACTCGAATTCCTTGGATGCGCTGTTGCCCTGATATTTGTCTTCAAATACCATGCCGAGCTGGTTTTCAACTTCAACCCATGTGGGCTTCAGCTCGCCTGCGTGATAGGTAACACCATCAGCAAGGGTAACGCCTTCGCCTGCAATTTCAGAGCTGAAGAACAGACCGGTGTCTGCGCTGTTATAGCCGGTAGCCATGCGAAGCACGGTACCCGGAGCGAATGAGAGAGTTCCTGCGGATGCTTCTTCTGTCGCTTCAGTGGCGGTTGCTTCGGTGGTAGCAGCGGAAGAGCTGCTGTCTTCAACAACTGTAACTGCGGAGGAGCCGCAGCCGCTGAGCAGACAAAGAACCATAGCGAGTGCAAGAACAAGCGCTAATGTCTTTTTCATTGTTTTTCTCCTTGAATGATTTTGATTAATATATGTCCTCCGGGGTTACCGGATTACACTTAAGATAAGATGTGATTATTCCTTAACGCCACCAACGTTGGTGCCCTTGGCGAAATACTTCTGAATGAAGGGATAGATAATAAGTATAGGAATAATTGAGCAAACAATCAGAGCATAGATAACAGAGTCGGACGCGTAGCTTTCGTTCCAGCCGGCCATCTGCTCAGGGTCAGTGTACTGCTCCAAACGGAGACGGATGAAAACCTGCAGCGGATGCTCATTGGTGTTGGAAATCATCTGGCGTGCCCAGAAGTATCCGTTCCAGCGGCTTATTGCGAAGAACAACGCAACCGTTGCAATTGTTGATTTGCTCATTGGAATGTAAACCTGGTTGAGAACCTGGAACTCGCTGGCGCCGTCAACTATTGCGGCCTCCTCAATCTCAGAGGGGACACCCTCAAAGGCGTTTCTCAGAAGGATGATGTTCATGGCGGCCATGCCCATTGCAATAACAACCAGCCACTTATCGTCCGTAATGCCGACGGAGTTGAAGACGGACTTTGTTGCCAGGTAGTTCAGGTACTGGGGAACAATACCTGCGGCGAACCACATTGTGAACACCAGAAAGAAGTTGAAGGCCTTGCGGTAAAGCAGACGCTTCTTTGAAAGAGCATAGGCACCGAGAATTGCAACGCCCATTGCCCAGAGAGTACCATAAAGGGTAATGAAGAGAGTGTTGGAATATGCGTTCCAGAACATATTGTCGGTGAACATTCTCTTGAACGCGTCGAACTGGATGGCCTTTGGGAAGATTACTATCTGGCCGTATTCAACAGCCGTTCTGCCACTTATTGAAGCGGAGATGGCGTATACGAACGGATAAAGGCAGCAGAGAGCAAAAACCGTGAGCAGAGTGTAGCTTATAATTTTGAATATAAGCTCAGAGACTTCAAGCTTTCTTTTCATGTCTGTTCTCCCTCCTTAATACAGCGATGTGTCAGACGCCTTGCGGGCTATTGTGTTGGCACCGATAACCAGCAACATTCCAACGACGTTGTTCATCATTTCAGCTGCTGATGCAATGCCTGTGCCGGCGCCGCTTCCCATACCATTGCGCTGAGCGAAGGTTGAAACAACATCAGCGGTTACATATGTGTTGGAGTTATAAAGAAGGATAACCTTTTCATAACCGATGTTAAGAAGTGTACCGATACGGGTGATGAGCATAATTACAATAGTAGAAAGAATGCTGGGCAGAACAACATAGCGCATCTGAGCCCACTTGTTGGCGCCGTCAATCTGGGCAGCCTCGTAGCTGGTGGGGGAGATTGCGATGATTGCAGCAAAGAAGACTATGCTGTCATAGCCGGCTGTTTCCCAAATGCCTGAAATCTGGTAAATCGCCCGGAAGAAGTTCGGGTTATTCAGCAGACCGGCATTGGCCACGTCATATGAGATGAGGTGCAGGTTTGCAAGAGCCTGGCTGATGATACCCATGTTAGTGGTGAGTGAGCCCTGCTTTACAAGCATCGTTACAAGAGAGGTCATGACGACGGTGGACATGAACTTCGGCAGATAGGTGAGGACCTGATAAACGCTTCGTGCAATGTCTGACTTGATCTCGTTAAAGAACAGAGCCAGAATAATGGGCATCGGGAAGCCGAAGAGCAACCCGTAGAAGCTGAGGAGGAAGGTGTTGCGCATGGCTCTCCAGAATTCCAGGGAGAGACTGTCTCCACCAACCAGCAGACGCTTGAAATAGCTGAAGCCGGCGAAGAGCTGCTGAGAAACAGGGAGTACACTGTCGGAAACCTTAAAGCAGCCTAACAGCTCATACATTGGGAAGTAACGCCAGAATAAGAATACCAGCAGCATAGGAATGAGCATAATATAAAGGCGCCAGTCCTTTACGATTGTTCTGCCCACATGAAGCCAGTAGTGCTTTTCGACGTCGTCCCTTACCGCCTGTTCCGGGTTTTCACGGTATGTACCCGTTTCGGTATCGAAGATAAGGAAATCCGATGCCTTTGCTTTCATTGAGTTTGCCTCCTTTGATATACCGTAAGCGCCGTCCGCCTCCGGTGATTGGATTGGTTTGCCTGCCGGGGATAGTTAGAATTACTCAGGGGTTGTATTGCTGTTCTTCTCCTCATCGTGGACACGGAGAAGATAATGCTTCTGATTTTCATATACTCCGTCGAGCCGCCGGGTAACCCAGACGATTACCAACGTGAAGAGAATCGACAGCGAGTCTGTGGTGATGAATGCGGTGGCCGTGGCCAAATCCGTCCCCAGGAGCATTGAAACAAGAGCTCTTCCGATTTGCATAAGAAGGATTACGCACAGCGGGAAGACCCAGTACCACGAGGTGGTACGCATTGTCTCATAGCCCTTCCATTTAAGAATGAAAACGGCAAAAACAGAAAAAAGATTGCCGGATATATAAATAAGGTACTGATTCAGTGTGGCGGCGGAAAACATGCAGTCAATCAGACCAAAAAGCGCCGCATGGATTGCTCCCCAAAAGCCCCAGCGCATATACACAATGGAAACAAGCGCACCGGCCAGGGAAACGGTAAAGGATGCGTCAATAAAAAGGCCACTGTTGGAAACCCTGATTATTATAAATTCAAAAATCATTGACATGATGGCGAAAAGGCCAAGGTCAATGCTTCTGTATTCCTGAAATGATAACTGTCTCTTCATAGTTAAAAGGTAAAAAAGCGCAGTCTTATGGCGCGGTAACTTCAATTTTGTTAATTATATATTAACAATTCAAAACGGTATATGGGCAAATGCTAACTTTTACATGGACATTTCCGATATTCGGGCTTCCGCTCCTTCCCTTTTTTGTGAAATATGCTAAAATATGACCACCAGTTTTTATGCAACATGCCCAAAACGATATTTTAGGGGGGAGCGTTGTCTTATTTCACAACTTTCTGATATTTTAGCGCCAAATGAACTGCAAAATTTGGTGGACTCAGCCAAACCGGGTGATGTAATCACGCTTCCGGCGGGAGAATATCGCCAAAAACTGATTATCCGCCCCCCCGGAATTACCATTAAGGGAGCGGGGCGGGACAGAACAAAAATCGTGTGGGATGATTATGCCCGGAAGATGGACAAAAACCAACTGGAGTATAATACCTTCCGCACATGGACAATTGCTGTATGCGCGCCGGACGTTACAATTACAGATATACACATAGAAAACGATGCCCTCTTCCCTGAAAGGAAGGGGCAGGAGGTGGCCCTGAGCGTAATCGGGGACGGCTTCAAAATGGAAGACTGCACTCTGTCCTCCACCCAGGATACACTGTTCTGCGGCCCGCTGCCGGAGGATCTTATTGAACGCTATGACGGCTTTCTGCCGGACGAACTGCGGCAGAACGGCCCGTTTCACCAGACCTTTAACGGCTGCCTCATTGAGGGGACGGTTGACTTCATCTTCGGCTGCGCACAGGCTGAGTTCAACGGCTGCGAAATACGCTCCATTAAGGATGCGAGAGGCTGCGGCTACGCGGCCGCCCCGGCCCACCCGCTTTCTGACGAGGAGGGCTTTACGTTCGCAGACTGCCGTTTTACCCATGGGCCTGGGGTTGAGCAGGGAAGCATATATCTGGCCCGCCCCTGGCGGGACTACGGCATGTGCCGCTTTATAAGCTGCGCATATGAAGACCACATAAATCCGCTGGGCTTTGACAAGTGGAATGACACAGACCGGGACAAAACCGCGCGGTTTTATGAGACGCCACCGGTGCCCGGAAGAGTCAGCTGGGCAAAAAGCATGTAAAAGAGGAGGCCTGAGGCCTCCTCTTTTTATTTATATATTATCATATATTTTCTGCAGATATTCTCTCGAGCTAACGGCGTTGGAGTTAACGGTGTTTTCAAGAGTTGCCTGAATATATGGCTTGCGCTCCTTCATAAACTTAAGAATTTCCCGGTAATCCATTTCACCGGTGCCGGCGGCAATGCTCTTAAGGTCGCCATTTTCCACCCGGTAATCCTTCAGGTGAACGATTGCAATTCTGTCACACAAAAGATCCATGGTGCGGTCGAAGATTTTTTCCCGGTCGGAAAGATTTTCGACACCAAGGAGATTTACCGGGTCAAAGATTACGCGCAGATTGCGGCTGCCTATGGAGTCAATAACCTGCTTTGCCCGGTCGGCGTTATAGACAATATGCTTCCACACGGGCTCAATTGCCATCGTGACTCCATAGTGCTCGGCGCATTCCACAACCGGCTCAAGACCGCGGATGAAGGTCTGCAGCGCCTCCTCGGAGTGCGTGTTGGAGTCGGTTTTATATTCGGCATTGGGAGCGCCGGTCTCAGTGCCGACCACAGACGGACCAAGCAGCGCGGCTGCCCGTAGATGCCCGTAATAACGGGACTGAATTTCCTTCAGCTTAACCGGGTCAGGGTGGGCCAGGTTCAGGTAGCAGCCAAGCACCGCCACATCAAGCCCCTCTCCGGCGAAAACCCGCTTCGTATAGGTGGCGAGCCCCTCAGTCAGGGCCGCATCATCAAATGTGACGCCGGGAATTACCTTTGACCAGGCCAAATGAACGCATGAAAAGCCCTCCTCCCGCGCTTTGGCAGCACGAGCCTCCATCGTCTGAAGGTCAGGAGCCATGCCGGTGTTTACATCGTGAAGTCTTATTCCAAGCTGCATAAGAATACCGCCTTTCTGCAATTATAATATAGTAGCAATATATCAAAATAATACCATGCGATGACCCGACGGGCAACTCCTTTTCAGGGATTTAAATACTTTATTTTTTGAGACGGATATGGTATTATGTAAATAAGTAACCTGCAAAGGAGAATTTTTAATGGATTCAACCTGGGTTGAGCATCTGATTGATGAATATTCATCCGGCCTGCTGAGATATATAAAGCAGCATGTCCACACAACGGAGGACGCTGAAGATATCCTTCAGGACGTATTTCTGAGCGTATATGAGCACGCCGCCGAATTTGACCCGGAGCGGTGCAACGAGCAGGCCTGGCTTTATATAATCGCCAAGCGCAAGATTGTCTCATATTACCGGCAATATAAAACTGACGACAGCATTGACGCAATGGAGGATTATGAAATCCCGGGCGTTGACTCAATGGCTCAGGCCACCCATCTCATGGGCTGCCGCCAGGCTGTGGGCAAGGCGCTGAGCACGCTGGACGAGCGGGCCCGCAAGATCGTTGTTATGAAATATTTCGAGGACCTGACGGGGGATGAAATCGCCAAGCGAATGGGCCTTACACCATCGAACGTGCGGGTAATTCTCTCAAGAGCGATGGACAAAATGAACGCTCAGCTGGAGGATTTTGACTTTGAGGATATTCAGTAAAAAAACTGAAAAAATTCTCAATTGCGCGTGTAACAGATTAACTTTTTTTCCGTACTAAATTACGTGCAGATAATTTATGCAAAAGAAATCAGGTGGTGAATATGACAAAAGCGGAGAGACTTCTTGGCATTGCGTCTGACAGTTCCCGGATGGTTGACTTTAACGATACGCTTTCATACATGGTTAACTCAGAAGTCAAAAAGGGAAAGATACTTTCCGACGATGAGCTTATGATGGTAGCCGGCGGAGCGTCCGGCGAAAGCGCGGCGGATAACCAGAAGGAAAGGCTGAAGAAGCTGCTGGGGATTATCTGAAACAAATTTAACAGCTTTGGAAATGGAAAACAATATGGAGCATCCGATTTTAATTCTTGCGGAGCGCTATCCGCAGCTGAAGCTCAGAATATGCAACGGAATGCATGAAACTGAGGAATATAAAAGCGCAGTGCTCAGAGGCGAACCGGTAAACGCGGTTCCGGACTTTTCCTTTTCTGAAGGAGACAGCTTAACCTCTGTTACTACTCCCGCGGGAGAGGCAGAGGTTTTGTTTCTTTCACAAAGGGAGGACTTTGAGCATTTCATCAGGGCAATCGCCTACCGGTGCGAGGACAGGGAAATTCCCCGGTCAATGGGAGCCTCTACTCTGAGCGGAATAGTCAACTGGCAGAAACTGCACTCACACATGGAGGCATATAAGGCCGCCGGCGGGACTGACGAGGACGGGGAGTTTGCCGCCTTTACCGCTGACCGGAGCAATTACCGGGACACGATAATCGTTCTGAGCTATGGCGGATATTCAGCCGTCAGCGCTGAAAAAATGAACATGGACGAGGAGGAGTGGAGAGAAAGGTCGGTCACCATAAGGAAATATCATGAGCTGACGCATTTTATCTCCCGCCGGTTGTTCATTGAAAACAAGGACGCCGTAAGAGACGAGGTCCTGGCGGATATGGACGGGATTATCGCCGCCTTCGGACATTATGACACATACGCGGCAAAACTCTTCCTGGGAACGGAGGGGGAGACATACCGTGAGGGTGGAAGGCTCCAGAACTATGTTGACGTAGCTGAGCTGCCGGGACTTATGGCGCGGGTTAACACCATGATAGACACTCTGGCGGAGCATGTTAAGGACCGGGACATGGCAGACGTGTTTTCGCTCCTTTGCGAAATTGAAAAAAATAAAATATGCATTGACTATTGACAACCCGTATTGAAGGGTATATACTCGGAGCATAATACATGAACAAATGTTCATATGTTCAAAAAGGAGAACGAAAATGAAAAAGACCTATAAGATCGACGTTGACTGCGCCAATTGCGCAAACAAGATGGAAGAGGCCGCCAAGAAAACACCGGGAGTTAAGAACGCGTCTGTTAACTTCATGCTCCTTAAGATGAGCGTTGAATTTGAAGACGGCGCGGATGTGTCAGCTGTTATGCAGGATGTGCTGGCAAACTGCAAAAAGGTTGAAGACGACTGCGAAATCTTTCTTTAATTAACAGCTGAGATGAACAAAAAGCAAAAAAAGGTTTTAACAAGAATTATAGCGGCGGCTGTTCTGGCAGTTGCCGCTCATTTTGCACAGAGCATTGAGCCCCTGGAGATTGCGCTGTATCTGGCGGCGTATCTTGTTGCGGGCTACGATATTATAATAAAGGCCTTTAAAGGGATTAAAAATCTCCAGCCCTTTGACGAAAATTTCCTGATGGTGGTGGCAACGATAGGCGCGGTTGCCCTGGGGGAGTATTCCGAGGGCGCGGCGGTTATGATCTTTTACCAGACGGGCGAGCTTTTCCAGAGCATAGCCGTGGGCAAGAGCCGCCGGAGCATTACGGAGCTTATCGACATAAGGCCGGACTATGCAAACCTTGAGCATGAGGACGGAACGATAGAGAAGGTTTCGCCGGACGAGATTGAAGCCGGCACAGTTATACTCATAAAGCCCGGGGAGAAGATCCCTCTTGACGGCATTGTCGAAGACGGGGAGAGCTCCATAGACACAGCGGCACTGACTGGCGAGAGCGCCTTGAGAACCGTTAGTGCGGGAGAAGAGGTCCTGAGCGGCTGCATAAACATGACAGGGGTTCTGCGGGTTAAGACGACAAAGGAATTTGAAGAGTCCACCGCGTCAAAGATTCTGGACCTGGTGGAAAACGCCAGCTCAAGAAAGTCAAGGGCAGAGGACTTCATTACAAAATTTGCCAGAGTTTATACTCCGGTTGTCTGCTACTGCGCACTGGCGCTTGCTGTGCTGCCGCCGGTGATAAGACTCATTGCCGGGGCAAACGCCAACTGGGGTGACTGGATATACAGGGCACTGACGTTCCTGGTAATCAGCTGCCCGTGCGCACTGGTTATCAGCATTCCGCTCACGTTTTTCGCCGCTCTTGGCGGCTCGGGCAACGCGGGAATACTTATTAAGGGCTCAAACTTCATGGAGCCCCTGTCCCGGGCTAAAATTGTGGTGTTCGACAAGACAGGAACAATGACAAAGGGCGTCTTTGAAGTAGTCGCGGTCCACCACAGCAGAATAGACGAGGAAAAGCTTATTGAATACGCGGCGCTGGCTGAGAGCTACTCCAGCCACCCAATCAGCCTGAGCCTGGAGCGGGCATATAAGAAGGTACCGGACAAGACAAGAGTCTCGGATGTGCATGAAATCAGCGGCGAGGGAGTAACCGCCACCGTTGACGGGCACGAGGTGTCCTGCGGAAACGACAAGCTTATGAAGCGCTCCGGCATCCACTGCATTCCATGCAAGAGCTCAGGAACGGTGGTCCACGTTGCAATAGACGGAATTTACTCCGGCCATATACTCATTGCTGACTCCATAAAGCCCAATGCCCCGGAGGCTGTTTTGCAGCTGAAGAAGAACGGGGTTAAGAAAACCGTTATGCTGACGGGCGACTCTCTTTCCACAGCACAGCAGGTTGCGGAGGAGCTGGACATCGACGAGTTCCGCAGCAATCTCCTGCCTGGGGACAAGGTTTCAGCGGTTGAAGAGCTGCTGACGGAAAACGGGAAAAACGAGTATCTCGCCTTCGTGGGAGACGGCATAAACGACGCACCTGTTCTCTCCCGGGCCGACGTGGGAATTGCCATGGGCGGCATAGGCTCCGACGCGGCCATAGAGGCGGCAGACGTGGTAATTATGGATGATGATCCGCTCAAAATCGCAAAGGCCATAAGAATTGCCAAAAAGAGCATGAGAATTGTTTATGAAAACATCTGGTTCGCCATCGGAATTAAGCTGATTTGCCTTATTCTGGGCGCTGTGGGCATAGCAAGCATGTGGCTGGCAATATTTGCGGATGTGGGCGTAATGGTTCTGGCGGTGCTCAACGCGATCAGAGCGCTGAACGTTAAGAGCCTGTAAGTGTGAAGAAAATGAATGACAAATTAAACGAACGCGGTTATACTGAGCTTGCCGAGCTTTTCAAGGTGTTCGGCGACGAAACCCGCCTTAAGCTTATGTCAGCCTTGCTGGAGGGCGGAGAAATGTGCGTCGGAGCTCTTGCGGAGGCGGCGGAGATGAGCCAGTCGGCGGTTTCACATCAGCTGAGCGCCCTTAAGCGGGCAAAGCTGGTTAAGGCGACACGGTCCGGCAAGCAGATGCTGTATTCCTTGGATGATGACCATGTTAAAGCGATTCTGTCCTGCGGACTGGACCATGTAAACGAATAAAAAAGGGAGAACGGGATGAAGCCAAGGCTTTGCATAATAATTCCATGCTATAACGAGGAGCAGGTTCTGCCAATTACGGCGCCAATGTTTCTGGATGAGCTGACACTTTTGATAAAAAGCGGGAGAATCGCCAAGGCAAGCAGAATTATGTTCGTCAATGACGGCAGCCGGGACAGCACCTGGGACATAATCAAGGCTCTTGCAAAGCAAGACGAGCACTTCACCGGCATTTCCCAGAGCAGAAACAGAGGCCACCAGAACGCGGTTCTCGCCGGACTCATGGAGGCAAAGGATGGCTTTGACATTACGATTTCCATCGATTGCGACGGACAGGATGACATCACCGCCATGGAGCGGATGGTTGATGAATATCTGGCCGGAAACGAGGTTGTATATGGAGTACGCTCCTCCCGGGAGAGCGACTCGTTTTTCAAGCGCTTTACCGCTCAGACGTTTTATAAGCTGCTGGCGGCCTTGGGCGCGGAGATTGTATATAATCACGCGGACTACAGGCTCATCTCGGCCAGGGTGCTGAAGGAACTTGCTGATTTCAAGGAGGTTAATCTCTTCCTCCGGGGCCTTGTTCCGCTGGTGGGCTTCAAGAGCACAACAGTGGAATATAAGCGAGAGGAACGTCTGGCGGGGGAGAGCCACTATCCCTTAAAGAAAATGCTTGCCCTGGCGGTGGACGGGGTAACGAGTCTTTCCGTAAAGCCCCTGAGAATGATTACGGGCTTTGGCGTTATAGTTGCGGTTTTGAGCTTTATCGGCTGCATATGGGCCTTGGTTACGGCGCTGTGTGGCAGGGCTGTGGCCGGCTGGGCCAGTATGACGTGTATTGTCTGCTTTGTGGGCGGTGTTCAGCTGATAAGCCTGGGCATAATCGGCGAGTATATTGGCAAAATATACCTGGAAACAAAGCAACGGCCGAGATATATAATATCCGACCGGACGTATGAAAAGGACAAATAAGATTGCGCTTGACTAACTCAAGGGGCCTGTGATACCATCGGCGTAAAGACTGAACAGGCCGTTTGGCCGGGCCTTATGGCAGCGGATTCCCCCGCAGGACAGCATTTAACCATACTGCCCCGCGGGTTTTCTTATACCCCGGAGGCAATTCCGGAGGAAAAATATGAACAGGCTGACTTTAAAATCACCGGCAATACGGGTTTCGATAATTTCGGTTCTGGTGAACCTGCTTCTAGCGGCGTTCAAGCTGGCTGCGGGACTAATCGGCAACTCGGCGGCGCTGGTTGCAGACGCAGTGCACTCCGCCTCAGACGTGCTGACGACGCTGATTGTTATTGTTTCACTTTTCATCTCGTCACGGGCGCCGGACGCGGACCATGAATACGGCCACCAGAAATACGAAAGTCTGGCGGCGCTTCTGCTGGGGCTGCTGCTGGCTCAGATTGGCATTGAAATCGGTGTCACGGGAATTAAGGCCCTGGTCTCCGGCAGCTATAAAACAGCGGCCGCGCCAACGATGCTGGCTGTGGCGGCCGCAGCGGCTTCAATTGCTGTTAAGGAGATAATGTTCCACCTGACAATGGCTGTGGCGAAGCGGGAGCGCAGTAACGCCCTAAAGGCGGACGCCTGGCACCACAGGTCAGACGCGCTGTCTTCAATTGGGAGCCTGGCGGGCGTGCTGTTTGCAATGAACGGCATGCCGGTAATGGACCCGGTGGCGAGCCTTGTTATATGCGTGTTCATCCTCAAAACCGCCGTGGATATAATAATCGATTCGGCCAAGGCCCTGACCGACAGTTCCTGTGACAAGAAGACGGAGCAGCAGCTGCTTGAGACGGTTCTGGCCGCACCGGAGGTCTTGAGTGTGGATATGCTGAAGACAAGGGTTTTCGGGTCTGGAATTTATGTGGATGTGGAAATCGGCGTCAGCCGGAGCCACTCCTTTGAGGGGGCCCATGGCATTGCCGAGGCTGTCCATGACAAAATTGAAGAAACATTTCCCACAGTGTGGCACTGCATGGTGCATGTGAACCCGATTGCCATGGAGCCTGAGCTGGAAATAACAGCGAAATAAAGCACAGGCGGCGGAATTTGCGGAAAAACAGAGAGCACCTTGCTCCGTATCAGTACAATTAACGGAGAATAACATGAAGAACAGTTTTGACAGCTACGGCTTATACTCAATATCTCCCGTGAGCCACTATACGGTCAGAGCGCGGATTACCATGAAGGAGAATGTGGATATTGAAGCACTGACAAGGGCGGTTAACATTGCAACAGACAGATATCCATATTTTAAGGTTAAGCCGGAGTATGACGATGACGGCGGATATCGCCTTGTCCCCAATGACAAGCCTGTTGTCGTTTTGCCAACCTCAGAAAGCACCCCAAAGCTGTGCTCAAGGGAGGTTAACGAGCATTTTCTTTTTGCTGACTGCTGCGGACGTGATATATACCTCAACATCTCCCATGCCCTGGCAGGGGGCAAGGGGATTCAGCCATGGGTACAGACCTGCGTCTATCAATACATTGTGGAGCGATATGGAGTTGAGCCGGACGCGTCATCCATCAGAAAGCCGGGCAGCCCGCTGCTTGAGGGAGAAAATCTTGAGCCGGCGGAGGACATGTTCAGGGAAGGCTTCACTCTGAACAGGGAACGCTGCAAGGGCGCTTTCGCAACACTTTTTGATTATATCTCCGGAATTATAAATCCCCGCGGTCACGAATACTTCATTTTTTCTTTTGATACCCGGGACCTGCTTTCGTTGGCCAAGTGCAATGACAACAGTGTTAACTCCCTGTTCGATGTTTTGATGTTCAAGGCCATGGACAAGGTTATTCCCGCAAGATACAGCAAGATTGTCGCCATGAATGCATGCAATCCCTGCGCGCAGTTCGGCCTTCCCAACAGCCGCTATAATATCCTTACCCATGTTTACATACCATATGACAGGAAAATGGCCGAATGGGATCTGGAAAAGCTGGGCACAATTACGAGAGGCGCAACCGCACTCCAGTCAGACGAGTTATGCGCCGCCACGGAAATGATTGCCATGATGAATTACTGCAATGCAATTGACAGGCAGCACGGCACCAAAAACAAGAAAAGGTATGCCGCGAAGCACAGCCTTTCTCATGGAAAGGGGTCAGTCATCGGGAGCTATATGGTTTCCTACAGCGGTTATGCCGACTGGGGCGAGGTGGCGGATTACATGGATTCATTTGTCTTTATTTGCGACGGACATTTGATGCTTGAGATATCCGCCCTTGGTGACAAAATATTCTGCGCATTTAACCAGGTGACAGGGACAGATAAGTATATACGGGGCTTTGAAGCGGTTTTGCAGGAGCTGGGAATTAAATATGAAAAAAAGGGACCATTCAAAAAGAACCTGTCAGAGCATGAGCTCTGATAACACTGATTCAGCGCCACCCGTAGTAATGCCTCGGAATGGCGCTGAATTAATATTCTTCATATTATATGCAAAAGATATAATAAATATGTAATTATTCGTATTTGATATTTATAAGAATCCGATGTATTATACAAGCGTCCTCAGGAAATGAGAGAAGAAAAAGAAAGAAGGCGAACAAAGTGAAGAAGCTGGAAAAGTTCTTTAAGGCGCTGTATAAGGAATACGAATAATTCCTGATTTGAGACGGCGAAATTAATTATTAAGAAAGGAGCCCGGAGCAATGAAAAGGCTGGAAAAGTTCTTTGAAGAGCTGTATGAAGAGTATAAATAACCTTGAGTTATAAAGAAAGGACAGTATGTTTTGAAAAATTCAATACACCTGTCGGAAAGACTGGTTAAAAACCGTCCCGACATCACTAAAAGCACAGTCACACGCTGATGGATTAAATGGTTCCAACGCGGTGGCTGTGCTTTTCCGTTGACAACCTTTTGAAATTATGGGATTATAAACACATACATTAAGCAAAAAAAGATGCGCGACCATCGGCACCTTTCACTCGACGCGGCAGCGGCATCGCGTTCCATGGAACCTCGGACCCGTGGGCGGATACCGGAATCATAAAAGCCGCCTGCTCGGAGCTGGATATTCCACTGTATATAACGGAAAATGCCAACCACTCTCTGGAAACAGGCAATGCAGTTGATAACATCGCCAATCTTCAGAGCGTCATGCGGACGGTAAATGATTACATCAATTATGATATAGAAAAAGAAGTTTATAGTTTTTTAGGGGGGCTGTTATGAGTATTTTGGTTGGTACAATTTTAAATCTTATGGCCAGCAGCGGCGAAAAGGTTTTTCATGAGCTTGATGAAAACACAAAAAGGCCGGATGCCGTTCAAAAGGAATTGCTGGATAAAATTCTGAGTAATATGGCGGATACTGAAATCGGCTCCAAGCTTGAGCTGGATAAGATTAAAACGGTGGAAGACTTTCAGCAGCGTGTTCCACTCATGGACTATGACGCATACGGTGAGTATATCGACCGGATGCTTAAGGGGGAGAAAAATGTCTTAACATCAACGCCAATAGTCCATTTTAATGAGACCTCCGGCACACTTGGAGCGCCAAAGACGATTCCTGTTACGGAGGATCATATCTCTGTTTTTGCAAAAATAAACTCAAAATATGTCAATTACCTGGCAAAGAAAGCCTTTGGAACGGACTGGATGTATGGGAAGGGGCTTAGTTTATCAGAGGGAACCTATAAGACGCTTCCAACAGGCGTAACCTATGGATGCGCGTCATCTCTTCATACGGCAAGAATGCAAAAAGCAATGCCGTTTATGAAGATGGATTCAATGGACCTTATGTATACATCTCCAAAGGAAGCGCGCCAGCCATCACCGGGCACCCAAACCAGATACCTCCATGCCCGTTTTGCCCTTATGGAAAGGGATATCCGGTATGGAAACGCCACATTCTCAAGCTATCTGCTTGAACTGTTCAGATATATTGAAAAAAATCACGAGTTGCTTTGCAATGACATAGAAAATGGAACAATCAGCACAGACTCTGTGCCAAAGGATGTACGCATAGAAATTGAAAAGCGCTTAAAGCCTGATCCAAAGCGCGCTGCAGAGCTGAGAGCAATTTTTAAGGATGGCTTTGATGCTCCTATTGCGCGCAAGCTGTGGCCGAAGCTGAAATATTTCATTTGTGTTGGAGGAGCAGGCTTTGCGCCATATACCGACCAGCTAAGGAAACGGTATCTTGGGAATGATGTACATTTTCTTTTTCTTGGACTGAGCGCGTCCGAGGCAATGATTTCCGTTCCTATATCAGTCGATAATCCGGACAGTGTTTTCCTTCCGGATGCCACATTTTTTGAATTTATTCCGGTTATAAACGGTGAAAGTGACATTTCACAGGGCATCAGGCTTCTTGGCGAGTTGGAAACCGGAAAGCAATATGAAGTTGTTATTTCCAATGTTTCCGGACTGCTGAGATATAGGATAAAGGATGTTATTGAGGTTACCGGCTTTTATAATAAAACTCCGCTTATGCGTTTTGTTAAACGGTCAGGCGCGGCAATTAGCATGTATGGGGAAAAAACCACTGAGGAAGCACTGAGGGAAACCGCCTTTGGTGCTTGCCGCGAGCAAAACCTGGAGCTATATGATTACTGCGTGTGTCCATACGGTCATAGCGCTCCAGGCAAATATATTTTCCTATATGAATTAAATGGCGATTACAAAAACAAGCTTAATATAGAGCAGCTCAGAGATACCACGGAAAAGCTGCTGGAGGAAGCAAATCCCGTTTACCGGGCAGTGGTTGAAGATGGCCGCTGCGGTGAGCTTGAGGTCCGCATTCTCCAGGAGGAGACCTTCCTGCTGTATAGGGATTTGATGATCGCAAAGGGCAAGTCTGCAGCTCAACTTAAACCGGTTCATGTAACGAACACCCCGTTTCAGGAAAAGTTTTTCCTGGGGCTTGCGGAATAGGGAACAACCCGGCCTTCATGCCAACCGGCAGCTACAGCCTTTTTCGTGGCTTTTATTAAAGGCTCTGAAGCACGGCGAGAGCTCTGTTTTTATATTCCGGAACACCGGTTACTTCCTTTATTACCTTAACTCCCTCGGGAACAATGTCTTCGTCAGTGCCGAAGACAAACAGGATTGCCCGCCGGTCGCTGAAGGGATAGACGTCAATTTCGTTTCTGAGACCGTTGCAGGTAAAGCGCAGCTTCGTTTTCGAAACGGGTGAGAGGGAGGAGTCGGCTTCGCGGAGATAGGAGGAATATTCCTTTTCGGATATGGGCCGTTCGGTAACCCACTCGTTGCCGTCGGAGTCACGGCGCTTTTCCGTGTAAAAATAAAGAGTGCTGCTACCGCTCTTCTGCTTCCTTATGCGGCGCTGGGAGTCCTCAATCGTGTCATAAAGATATGTCTGCTCCATAGTGATGCACAGGGCTGAATAGGTTTTGCGGATATACTCCAGATCAGGCATTTCGATAAGGTATTTGCGCTTGCCGGCCTCAGGCATAGTCCGGCCGAGAATCTGGCCAAGCTTGCTCATGGCCCGCTTCATCTTGTCTTCAAAGTCGATGGAGTTGTCTATTTCATAAAAGTTGGGGTGGGCACTCCAGGCGTTGATGATATTGTCGTCTATCCGCCGGGCGTCCTCAACGCTTTCATATCTGGCCGCGTTGCCGTAATTATATGCAAACTCGGCACCCTTGGCGCAGCTGACCAGGTGAAGCACCGCGTCATAGCCGGCCATAATCTCCTCGGGAGTCTTTCCATAGGAGGCGAGAACCTTTATGAACTGCTCCTGGGACACATAGGCGCGGTCATCAAATATGGCCCGGTCATACACGATAAGAATTTTGTCCTGGGGAACAGTTTCCGCCGCCCGCAGGGCAAGCTGCTCCTTGTGCAGCTGGTCTCCGATTACGAAATACTGGAAGTCGTCCATGCTCATGCAGCCGGCAAAGGGACCAAGACCGAACCCGGAGATGAGCTCGGTAACCGTCTCGGGAATGGTAATAACCCTCCAGCCGTCATCGGTTTTGAACTCCTTCAAAATCCGCGAGATGAGGGTAGTCTTGCCGGCGGCGGGACCACCGGTTAAAACAATACGTGTAATCTGCTTTGACATTGGCGTTTCCTCCCTTTCAGTTAACAACATTAATGGGGCTTCCGCTTAAAAAGGCGTTTATATTTTCGGCGGTTGTGTTCATAATACGCTCCCGGCAGCCCTTTGCGGCCCAGCTGATGTGGGGAGTTATTATGCAATTCTTCGCTGTGAGCAGGGGATTATTGCTGCTGATAGGCTCCTCGGATATAACATCAAGCCCGGCGGCATATACCTTGCCGGAATTGAGAGCCCCGGCCAGGTCCGCGTCCACCACCAGACCGCCCCGGCTGTTGTTTATTATTATAACTCCGTCCTTCATTTTCGCAATGTTTGCGGCGTTGATAATTCCGGCCACGTCCGGCGAAAGGGAACAGTGCAGGGAAATTACGTCAGAGCGGGAGAGCAGTTCGTCAAGAGAGACATATTCTCCAATTTCCCGCCCCTCGTCGCATTGGCTGCGATTATATGCGATTATATTCATGCCGATGGCCTTCGCAATGCGTCCGACAGCTCTGCCTATCCGGCCAAAGCCGATAATGCCCATGGTTTTGCCACGAAGCTCGATTATTGGGTAGTCCCAGAAGCAGAAGTCCTCGCACTTACTCCAGCGGCCGCCGTGAACCTGCCGGTCATGATACTCCGGACGGAAGCATATGCTGAGCAGAAGGGCTATTGCATTCTGAGCAACCGCATCAGTCCCGTAGCCGGGGACGTTGGAAACGGGAATTCCACGGGTCCGGGCGGCTGCCAGGTCAACGACATTATAACCCGTTGCCAGCACCGCGATAAGTTTAAGCTTCCCGCATGCACTGATTGTTGCGGCGGAAAGGGGAGTTTTGTTGGTAACAATAATATCCGCTTCCCGGCTGCGGCTGATTATTTCGGCTTCATCAAATGGGGTTCGGTCATATACGGCGAGGTCACCGATGGCCTCCAGCGGGGCCCAGCTAAGGTCCCCGGGATTTTCGGTGTACCCGTCAAGGACGACTATTTTCATGATTAATCTCCAATTTTGTTGATGGATGAATTATAGCATGTTGAGGGACAAGGCGCAAGCAAAGCTAATTCGGAATTCGGAATGCGGAATTAAATTAACCCCTAACCACTTTTTATTAAGCATTAAGCATTAGCGCGTAGCGCGCAGCGCTTCGCACAACGTGAAATATCCATATCTTCTACATATCATATTCATAACACCATATGTATTTCCAATGAAACAAACTGGGTGATATTATAGCCCACATGTTAGTTTTTTGTTGGGAGTGAGTATTTATGTGCGCGATTGCGGGTTTTCTTTCTTCCTTGCTTACAGCTGAGGAGTTTGAGCCATATTTTGAGAAAATGAAGTCCCGGGGCCCTGACATGACCAGAATAGAAAAGGCCGGCAGAGGCTGCCTGGCGTTCCATCGGCTTTCGATTATGGGCATAGACGAAACGGGCATGCAACCCTTCCATCTGGGCAATGACGCCGCTGTTTGCAACGGAGAGATATATTGCTGGCGGCCGGTTAAAGAGGAGCTGAGCAAAAAATACACCTTCGTCAGCGGCTCGGACTGCGAGCTTATTCTTCCGCTATACAGGGAGTATGGGCTTGAGATGTTCAAAATGCTGGACGCCGAGTTTGCCGTTATTATATATGACAGTCAGCGGGACAGCCTTGTGGCTGCCCGTGACCCGATTGGCATCAGGCCACTGTATTACGGCTATCTCAGCGACGGGGAGATTATATTCGCCAGCGAGGCGAAGACCCTTGTGGGCCTGTGTGAGCACATTCTCCCGTTCCCGCCGGGACATTATTATGTTGACGGCGAGTTCGTCCGGTACGCGGACCTGACCACCGTTAACGAATATTGCGAGGATGATTTGGACACCGTCACCGCAAAAATCAGGGAAAAGCTTATTGCCGGCGTTGAAAAACGGCTCGACTCCGACACGCCCGTGGGCTTCCTGCTCTCAGGCGGACTGGATTCCAGCCTGGTTTGCGCCATTTCGGCAAAGCTGCTGGGTAAAAAAATCAGGACCTTCGCCATAGGCATGGACCTGGACCCCATAGATTTGAAATACGCCCGGGAAGCGGCGGACTTTATAGGCGCCGAGCACACCGAGGTCATTATGACCCGGCAGCAGGTGCTGGACACGCTGGACGAGCTTATATATTACCTGGGTACCTATGACATTACCACCATCAGAGCCAGCCTGGGCATGTATCTGTGCTGCAAGGCAATTCACGAGACCACCGATATCCGCGTTCTTATGACCGGCGAAATTTCCGACGAGCTCTTCGGCTATAAATACACAGACTTCGCTCCCTCTGCTCAGGCCTTCCAGGACGAGGCAAAGAAGCGAATAGACGAGCTGCATATGTATGACGTTCTCCGGGCTGACAGATGCATATCCGTCAACTCCCTGGAGGCCCGGGTGCCCTTCGGAGACCTGAACTTTGTTAAATATGTTATGAGCATTGACCCGGAGAAGAAGCTGAACACCTATAACATGGGCAAATATCTGCTCCGCAAGGCCTTTGCTGATGACCATATCCTCCCTGACGATATTCTCTGGCGCCAGAAGGCCGCCTTCTCAGACGCCGTGGGCCACTCCATGGTGGACGACCTTAAGGAGTATGCCGAAGAGAAATACAGCGACGAGGAGTTCAAGGAGGGCTGCAAAAAATACGCCTTCGCAACGCCATTTACAAAAGAAAGCCTGCTGTATAGAGACATATTCGAAAAGTACTATCCCGGCCAGGCGGAAATGGTTAAGGACTTCTGGATGCCGAACAGGAGCTGGGAGGGCTGCAATGTAAACGACCCGTCAGCCAGAGTACTGGCAAACTACGGTGCAAGCGGAGAATAAAAAATTCCTTTGGGATTTCCCAAAGGAATTTTTTTATGAATTTATTAATCAGCCATTCTGCTTTTTGCCGACGACCGCGCGGATGGCGAAGAGGACAGCAATCATAACAACGATGCTCAGTGGCAGGCAGATGTACCAGCTGCGAATGAAGCCGGTGAATATATAACAAACCAAAGAGACGAGAGCAACTGTAATGGCATAGGGGAGCTGAGTGGAAACATGGAGAATGTGGTCGCACTGAGCGCCGGCGGAAGCCATAATCGTTGTGTCGGAAATGGGGGAGCAGTGGTCACCGCAAACAGCACCGGCCATGCAGGCGGAGATGGCGATAATCATGAGCTCGTTGTTAAGGTCAGCTCCGAATACGCTGACAACGATAGGAATAAGAATGCCGAAGGTGCCCCAGCTTGTGCCGGTTGCAAAGGCGAGGAACGCGCCAATAATGAATACGAAGGCAGGCAGGAGGCTCATGAGGGCGTTGTTTCCGGCAACCTGCTCAACAAGACCCGCAACATAATCGGCGGCGCCAAGGGAATCGGTCATTGCCTTGAGAGTCCAGGCAAAGGTGAGAACCAGAATTGCGGGAACCATGCTCTTGAAGCCCTCAGGCAGAGCGTTCATGCATTCGGTGAAGGTGAGAACACGGGTGCAGACCATGAAGATGATGGTAATAATCAGTGCAACAGCGGAGCCATAAACAAGACCAACGGAAGCATCGGAATTTGCAAAGGCGTCAACGAAGGACTCGCCATCAAAGAAGCCGCCGGTATAAATCATGCCGATAACGCAGCAGATGATGAGAACAACAATGGGGAAAACCAGGTGGATAACCTTGCCCTTTGAACTGACAGGGGGATTGGGCTGATCCTCAGCCTGGGTGATGCTGGCCTTGGCGCTACTTTCTCCGGAGGCAACCTGGTGAGCCATCTCGGCGGCGTACATCGGGCCATAGTCAAAGTTCATCTTGGAGATGACAATCATCATTATGATTGTGAGGAAGGCATAGAAGTTATAGGGGATGGCGGAGATGAAAAGCTCAAGACCGTTTGCCCCGTCAACAAAGCCTGTTACAGCAGCGGCCCAGGAAGAAATCGGGGCGATGATGCAGACAGGAGCAGCCGTCGCGTCAATGAGATAGGCAAGCTTTGCTCTGGAAATTCCGTGCTTGTCTGTAAGGGGACGCATAACGGAGCCGACTGTAAGGCAGTTGAAATAGTCATCAATGAAGATGATTACTCCGAGCAGGATTGTAACGAGAGAAGCGCCGAACTTCGTCTTAACATGGTCAAGACTCCAGCGGCCGAAGGCGGCGGAGCCACCGGCGCGGTTCATGAGCATAACCATTGAGCCGAGGATGACAAGGAAGATGAGAATGCCGACGTTCCATGAATCAGCCAAGGAGCCGATTACACCGTCAACAAAAACATGTTCCATTGTTGCAACGAGATTGAAGTTTGCATAGAGCAGACCACCGGCGAGGATGCCGATGAACAGGGAGGAGTACACTTCCTTCGTAATCAGAGCGAGAACAATCGCTATGACCGGCGGCAGAAGCGACCAGATTGTGTTTGCGAACATTTCATTTCACCTCATAATAAAAAAATTGCCGAAACGCAAGCGCGTTCCGACATCATACCGCGGCACAGGCATGCCGCGCAATCTGTTCAAATAGCGCTCCATGGGACAAAGGCCCCAATGACAGTCCGCAGGATCTTCTCCTGCGACCCAGGTAAACCGGCCCGGTAACCGGAATCCTTCGGCGGCTGCCCCTTTCCCGCCGCGCTCCACACCGGTGGATTAACGCACGACGCTACTCTTGGCCTCCGCGCCTCTATTGATGATTTGCATGGATTATAAGCCTATAGTATTTGTTTGTCAATGAAAAATTTAATATTTTTAACGTTTTAGTACTTTTCAACAAATTTGAGGTGACATTCTCAACTGTACTTTGCAGCCGGTTGGTGATATAATCAACTGATAGCTCTTCAAATCATAAGCCGCAAAGTATGGAGCAAGGAGTCATTTATAAATGAAAATAATTGTTGCCGGAGGCGGGAAGGTTGGCTACAGTGTTGCCGAAACTCTCACCGCGGAGGGCCATGACATTGCAGTTATTGAGCGCGACAGCGCGAGAATTTCATATATATCCAACTCGCTGGACGTTATTTGCATAGAGGGGGCGGCGACGGACTCCGACGCGCTGATTGAGGCCGGAGCAAAGGACGCTGATCTGGTGCTGGCGGCGACGGAGAACGACGAGGTTAACATGATCTGCGGCATTACGGCACGCAGACTGGGAACCAGTCACGCTATTGCCAGGGTCAGGGACCCGATATACAACGGGAAGCAGAAGTTTTTGAGCGAGACGCTGGGCCTTTCGCATATTGTTAACCCGGAGCTGGAATGCGCAAGGGAGATTGCAAGAACGCTGAGCTACCCGGGAGCGTCCCGGGTGGACTCCTTCACCAAGGGCAGCGTTGAAATTGCAAGCCACCGGGTGCGCCCGGACGGGAAGCTGAAGGGGATGGCAATTAAGGACATTCCTGGACGCTTCAATTCGGAAATTCTGATTAACCTGATTGAGCGGGGAAACGAGGTTATTATCCCAAACGGCGGGTGCGTCCTGCAGGAGGGAGACAGACTGAGCATCGTCGGCTCACAGAAAAACATAAGAAAATTTTTCGCCGCCACCGGGGCGTATAAAAAGCCGGTCCGGCGGGTAATTATTATGGGCGGGGGCAGAATTTCGGTATATCTGGCCCGAAAGCTGGACGACGCGGGGATTTCGGCGAAAATAATCGAAAGAGACAGGAAAAGATGCGAGGAGCTTTGCGCCCTGGCGCCAAACGCGGAGATTATTTGCGCGGACCCGACGGCGGAGAACGTCCTTGAGGAGGAGGGACTTTGTGAGGCGGACGCCTTTGTGGCCCTTTCGGAGGATGACGGAGACAATATCATCACTTCGGTATATGCAAACACCGCGGGGGTGGATAAGATCGTCGTCAAGGTGGACCAGGAGCACTTTGCAAGGATGATGGCGCTGAGCGGGATTGACAGCGTTGTGTCCCCAAAGAACTTGGTGGCGCAGCAGATTGCCAGATACGTCAGGGCGATGAACAACTCGCTGGGGTGCTCGATGGAGGCGCTGTATAAGCTGGCGGACGGCAGGGTGGAGGCCCTGGAGTTTAAGGTTGAAAAATCCTCGCTGTGCATAGACACTGAGCTGAGGAATCTGAGACTGAAGAAGAACGTTCTAGTTTCGGCGATTATCAGAGACGGGAAAAACATTATTCCCAACGGGTCGACAAGGATTATGCCCGGGGACCACGCGATTATTACGGCCTTTTCCGGCAGAGTCAAGTTCCTGGACGATATTCTGGAGCGCAGGGAGTAAGGCGGGATGAATTACCGGAATGTTGCGTCACTGCTGGGAAGGCTGATGGTTATATTTGCGGCGCTGATGGCGGCGCCGCTGCTGGTTGCGATTGCGTACAGGGAGAACGCGCTGCCCTTTGGGATTACGATTGTGTGCACGGCGGCCGCGGGCTTTGGCCTTTCACGCCTGGACACGGGCAATGGTAGACTATATACAAGAGACGGGCTGACGCTGGTTGGTCTGGCGTGGGTTGTGCTGGCGCTGATTGGGGCGATACCCCTGTGGGCGGCGGGAGACATCCCAAACTACCTGGACGCGGTGTTCGAAACCGTTTCGGGTCTGACGACCACGGGCGCATCGGTTGTTGAGAACGTGGACGGGATGACCAGATCAGGGGTATTCTGGCGGTCATTCACACACTGGATTGGCGGAATGGGAATATTGGTGTTCATGATGGCGATTATGCCGATGAACGGCGAGCATTCCATGCATATACTAAGGGCCGAGGTCCCGGGCCCAGTGGTGGGCAAGATTGTCCCGAGGACGAAAAAAACCTCATCCATATTATATGTTATTTACACACTGCTTACGCTGCTGGAGATTGTCCTGCTGATGGCGGGAGGAATGGAAGCCTTTGATGCGTGCCTATATGCCTTCGGTACGGCGGGAACAGGCGGCTTCGCACCAAGCAACGCGGGAATCGCGGCATATAACAGCGTATATCTGGAAATGGTTATCGGTGTGTTCCTTATTATATTCGCGGCGAACTTCAACTTATACTATCTAATTTATATTGGAAGAATTAAGGACGCGCTGAAAAGCGAGGAACTGCACTGGTATTTGACGATTATCGCAATATTCACCCTGGCAATTACGGCGGGAACGGCGGGAGTTTACGGCTCCTTCGGACAGGGGATTAGATATGCGTTCTTTTACGTAACTTCAATTATGTCAACTGCCGGTTTTACCTCGGTGGACTATAACCTCTGGCCGGAGTACACAAAGGTGCTGCTGGTGGCACTGATGCTGATTGGCGGCTGCGCCGGAGGCACTGCAGGCGGACTGAAGGTTTCGAGAGTTATTATTCTGATTAAATCGGCGCTGAAGAACATTGCAAAGACATTTTCGCCAAGGACCGTGAGGTGCGTTGAGATTGACAAAAAGCGGGTTGACAGCGCCACGGAAAACGCGGTTACTACATATTTCAATATATACATTGGGCTGCTGATGGCGGTTACATTCATTATATCCTTTGACGGATATGACCTGGTCACAAGCTTTACAGCGGCGCTGAGCAGTCTTTCAAACGTGGGACCGGGACTTGGTCTGGTCGGGCCGGCGGGAAGCTTTGCTATATTCTCCCCTATTTCGAAGCTGGCGATGATTATGGCGATGTTGCTGGGAAGACTGGAGTTGTACTCGGTGTTTGCACTGTTTATGCCGGACAGGCGCAGACGGCGCCGCCGGAAGCAGGAAATTTGAGAATTTTTTGGAGCCGGATATTTATGGACACAATCAAGGAAAACGCATATGCAAAGCTGAACCTTACGCTGGATATTACCGGAGCGAGGGAGGACGGATACCATGACATGGTCATGGTTATGCAGACAATATCCCTGCATGACGAGCTGGAGATTGAAATTACCGGAGATGGCAGCGTCACGGCAAGCGCAAACCTGGCCTTTATCCCGGGAGACGAGAGGAACCTGGCGGTTAAGGCGGCTAAGCTGTTTTTCGAGCGGGCGGGAATTAATGACGGCGCACGGATAAAAATGGACAAAAAAATCCCCGTGGGAGCGGGAATGGCCGGCGGCTCAAGCGACGCGGCGGCGGTGCTGCGGGCGCTGAACAGATATTACGGGTCACCGCTGAGCCAGGAGGAAATGATGGAGCTGGCCGGGGGGACCGGCTCGGACGTGGCGTTTTGCTACATGGGCGGAACAGCGCTGGCCAAGGGCCGCGGAGAGGTGCTGACGCCGTTGAAGAGCATTCCGGAATGCCAGTTCGTTGTGGCAAAGCCACAGTTTTCAATTGCGACCCCGGAGCTGTTCAAGGCTATCGACAAAATGAAGCTGAGAGTCCACCCGGACACTGATGGAATCCTTAAGGCGATTGACGAGGGTAACCTGGTGGAAATCAGCAGAAGAATGTATAACGTGTTCGAGGACGTTCCGGACAGAAGAATGAAAACAACAGCCGAGATTAAATCAAGGCTGCTGGAGGCGGGGGCGCTGGGTGCCATTATGACCGGGACGGGGTCAGCGGTGTTTGGAATTTTTGCGCCGGACAGCGAAACAGCCCCGCTGCGGGCGGAGCTGGAGAAGGAGTATGGCTTTGCTTGCGAAGCAAGGAAGGCCAATTAGAATTCGCCGACTCTTGCGACGATGTACGCTTCCACCTCGGTGACGGGGATGTCCAAGGCGACGGCGAGTTCGCCGTTGAGAGTGTCTCTGGCGCGCTTCATGGTAAGCTCGGCCCGGGAGGACTTGGACTTTTTATCAGCCAGCCGGATGTGGAGGCCCTTGAGAATTGAAACAAGCCCCTCAGGGGAATGTTGACGGAAAATTTCACGGTAAAACGCGTCAACATGGTTAAAACGGGTATCCTCACATATAGCGGGCTCGATGGAGGGGATGGAATCAATGAGCTCCTCAGCCTGGGATTTGGTGATTACGCTGCGCATAAAGGCGTTGGAGTTGACAGGTGTAAAATAAGTTCCGCTACCCACAAGGGGACGCAGATGATAATATAGCTTATCCGGGTCAGCGTCCGCAATGGAAAGGGGCGCGACATTTTCGACAATACAAACTCCGTTTTCCGCGTATATGATTTTATCTCCGACTGAATACATTTAACCTCCCAATTTCTCCCATAAACACAGCTAATTACAACAAAAATAAGCACGAATTTATAATACTATAAATTTACAAAAAATTCAAATAAAAATTCAGAAAAAATCATATAAGATATCAGTTTTTTTATAAACTGTCAATTGTTAATAATTAACCAAAAATAAGGCTAAATTTTGTGCAAAAAGACAAGAGACCATGAACGAGGACGGACATGAAGCTGTATTTTTCAGGACACAATTATAAATATGGCGTGGAGCAGATGCTTTCGACCCTCTTCCCGGGGGAGAAGCCGGAGTACCCCGGCGGAAGACCAGAGGGGGACAGAATGGAGATAAGTCTGAGCGAGGCCAGGGTTTATATTACCGCGGTGTGCTCATATTACAGCGGCGGGAGACTTTTCAGAGGCAGATGCGCCGTAAAAAGGGAAAAGACGAACGAGACCGACAGAGACAGCCTTTGCCAGTATGCAATTAAAAACGCTATATACAGGGCGGTTATCGCCTCCGGCCTCACAGAGCAACCCTGGGGAGCGCTGACAGGCGTGAGGCCGGGGAAGCTGATGCACGGAATCGTCAGGCGGACCGGAAACCGGGAACAGGCCGTCGCGAAATTCATGAAGGACTACTCAGTGACTGAGAAGAGAGCGGAGCTGTGCTACGACGCGACGATGTATACTCTGAAGGCGGAGGAGACGCTTGGAAAGCGGGACATTTGCCTTTATGTGGGAATTCCCTTCTGCCCCACCAGGTGTGCGTACTGCAGCTTTGTGAGCCAGGCGGTGGGCAAAAGCATGCAGCTTATTCCGGACTTTCTGGAGGCTTTGGAAAAGGAAATCGAGGCCGCGGCGGAGCAGGTCAGGAAAAACGGACTGAGGGTTTCGGCAATTTATATGGGCGGAGGCACACCGACAACGCTGACGGCTGAGGAACTGGACAGACTGTGCGGAAGGCTAGCGGAATGCTTCGACCTGGCCGGACTGAAGGAATATTGCGTTGAGGCGGGACGGCCGGACACGATCACCCGGGAAAAGCTCGTGGTGCTGAGACGGCACGGCGTTGACAGAATATCCGTAAACCCCCAGACAATGAACGACCCGGTGCTGGAGGCCATAGGCCGGAGGCACACGGCGGAGGACATAATCAGGGCGCTGAGCGTTGCAAGAGACGTGAGAGGCTTCGCAATTAACATGGACCTTATTGCGGGGCTGCCGGCAGACAGCGTTGATGGCTTTAAAAAATCTATGGACATGGTGCTGGAGCTGAACCCGGAAAACATAACGGTGCACACCCTGTCACTGAAGAGAGGCTCGCGGCTGATGCTGGCGGAGGAGAAGATCCCCGGAGCGGCTGAGGTGGGCGAGATGCTGGAGTATGCATATGAAAGGCTACGCAATGCCGGGTATGAGCCATACTATCTATATAGACAGAAAAACATGTCGGGCGGGTTTGAAAATACGGGCTGGACAAAGCCGGGACATGAGAATTTATATAACATATGCATGATGGAGGAGATTAACACCATTGTCGCCATGGGCGCCGGAGGCTCCTCGAAACTGATTGACCCGGAGGGCGGACGTAACATCAGAATGACGGCGCCAAAATATCCGCTGGAATATATACAGAGCATTGAAAAAACCTGCGCTGACAAGGAAAAAATCAGCGAATTTTACGAAGGAAGGTAATGGGAAGTCATGAGCTATGACCTGAAGGAAATTAATCTGAGAACCGTTAAGGAACCACGGCAGTTCGCCGCCGACTGCGAAAGCAGATATATGGGCGAGGTCAAAACCGCGGCGGAGATGATTGCCGGAAACGCGGGCAGAAGCCCAATTGTCCTTCTTTCCGGCCCGTCCGGCTCGGGGAAGACAACCACGGCCAGGAAAATCAGCGAGGAGCTGAACCGGATGGGCGTAGGCACCCATTACATAAGCATGGATGACTACTACAATAATGTTACTCCGGAGAACACACCAAGAACGCCGGAGGGGGAATATGACCTGGAGTCACCACTGTGCCTGGACATGGAGCTGATGAACAAGCACTTCGCAATGCTGGCGGAGGGAGAGAAGGTTTTTATTCCGAAATTTGAATTTGCGAGAAAGATGAGGAGCACTGTCCCATCAAAGGCAATGCAGCTGAAGAAGGACGAGATCGTCATCGTGGAGGGAATTCACGCTCTGAACGACATGCTGACGGAGAAAAACCCGGAGGCCTTTAAGCTGTATATTTCCGCAAAGAGCGACATTGAGTTCGAGGGGAAGGTCGTTTTTAAGAGCACATGGTTCAGACTGGTCAGAAGGACAGTCAGGGACTATAACTTCAGGGGGACAACTCCCGCGGAGACGCTGGCGCTGTGGGCGAATGTCAGGCGGGGCGAAAAGCTTTATATAACTCCCTTTAAGGACAAGGCGGACTTCCAGTTTGACACGGCCATGGCATGCGAGCCGGCGGTTTTGAACAGGACGGCCACGGAGCTGTTTATGTCCATCCCACAGGGGATTGAAAGATATGACGAGCTGTGCTCGGTGCTGCCGGCAATTGAGCTGTTCGGCGAAATTGACGAGAGTCTGATTGACCGTGACTCACTTTTGAGAGAGTTCATCGGCGGGGGAATTTACAGCGAGGAAAAATAAATTGAAAAAGAGAGTCGGCGCTATTGCTTTTTGACTCTGATTTTGGTATTATTTTGGCAGACTCTGAAATTCTTTATTTATTGGAGGTATATAAAAATGATTAAAATTGGCATTAACGGCTTCGGCCGTATCGGTTCACTGGCATTCCGCGCTGCTATTAAGTCTGACGATGTTGAAGTCGTTGCTATCAGCGCCCCGAACCATCCTGCAAGCCATGTTGCATACTGCGTAAAGTATGACTCCGTACACGGCCGCTTCAACGGCACCGTCACCGCTGATGATGAAGCCAGCACAATCACTGTAGACGGAAAGACAGTTAAAATTCTTTCTGACAAGACATATCGTGACGCTTCCCTCATTCCTTGGGGCGAGCTGGGTGTTGACTACGTTCTCGAGTGCACCGGCGTTTATCTGACCAAGGAAAAGGCACAGGCTCACATCGATGCAGGCGCTAAGGTTGTTATTATGTCCGGCCCCGCAAAGGACGACACTCCGATGTTCGTTTGCGGCGTTAACCTCGACAAGTACACTCCTGACATGCAGTTCGTTTCCAACGCTTCCTGCACCACAAACTGCCTTGCTCCTATGGCAAAGGTCGTTAACGACAACTTCGGCATTATCGAAGGCCTCATGACCACAGTTCATGCTTCAACAGCCACTCAGGCTATTGTTGACGGCTTCCCGAAGAAGAAGGACCTCCGTGGCGCACGTTCACTTTACAACAACATTATCCCGTCATCCACCGGCGCTGCAAAGGCTGTCGGCAAGGTCATCCCCGAGCTCAACGGCAAGCTCACCGGTATGTCCATGCGTATCCCCGCTCCGGACATCTCTGTTGTTGACCTGACTGTACGTCTCGAGAAGAGCGCAACCTACGAAGAGATCTGCGCGGCAATGAAGAAGGCCTCCGAAGGCGAGATGGCCGGTGTTCTTGAGTATGTTGATGATGAAGTTGTTTCTTCCGACTTCCGCACCGACGCTCACACCTCTATCTTCGATGCACAGGCCGGTATTGCTCTTAACGGCAACTTCGTAAAGCTCGTTGCATGGTATGACAATGAGTGGGGCTTCTCCAACAAGATGATCGACCTCACACGCCACATCGATGCTGTCCGCAACGGAAAGTAATTAAGCCTATAAAACATAAAAACCACCCTCTCGGGTGGTTTTTGCTTTATAGGCAGCCCGCAGTCTTGCGACTTGAGACTTGCGACTCAATATGCTATAATGCATCGAAAACCAAAACAGGAGACATAAAAATGGATTACGCAAAGGAATCGCTTAGACTGCACGAGGAGAAGAAGGGAAAGCTGGAGGTTATATCCCGGGTGCCGGTTAAGACACGGGAGGACCTTTCACTGGCATATACTCCCGGCGTGGCGGCGCCCTGCCTGGAGATTCAGAAGGACATTAACAAATCATATGTATATACCCGCAGAAGCAACCTGGTGGCCGTTATTACTGACGGAACTGCGGTTCTGGGACTGGGAGACATTGGCCCGGAGGCCGGAATGCCGGTTATGGAGGGCAAGTGCGTGCTCTTTAAGGAATTCGGCGGGGTTGACGCGTTTCCCCTTTGCGTAAAGACAAAGGACGTGGACGAGTTTGTCAACACGGTGGCGCTTATTTCCGGCTCCTTCGGCGGGATCAACCTGGAGGATATATCAGCTCCAAGGTGCTTTGAAATTGAAAGAAAACTCAAGGAACGCTGCGACATTCCCGTTTTCCACGATGACCAGCACGGCACGGCGATTATTATGCTGGCGGGCCTGACAAACGCACTGAAGGTAGTTGGGAAAAGAAAGGAAGAGGTCAAGGTTATTATCAGCGGGGCCGGAGCCGCGGCGATTTCAATTACACGGCTGCTGCTCACCGCCGGCTTTGTCAACGTCACCATGTGCGACCGAACCGGTGCGATTTATGACGGGCGAAGCTCGGGCATGAACCCGGTTAAGGAGGAAATGGCGAAGATCACCAATCCCAACAAACTTCAGGGGACTTTGGCAGAGGTCATTAAGGACGCGGACGCCTTTATCGGAGTTTCTGCTCCGGGACTGCTGACAGTTGAGATGGTTAAAGCCATGGCGAAGGATGCCATCGTATTTGCATGCGCCAACCCGACGCCGGAGATTTTCCCGGAGGACGCAAAGACCGGCGGGGCAAGGATTGTTGCCACCGGCAGAAGCGACTACCCAAACCAGATTAATAACGTTCTGGTGTTCCCCGGAGTTTTCAGAGGAGCGCTGGACGTCAGGGCAAAGGAAATTAACGACGAAATGAAGCTGGCAGCCGCCGGGGCACTTGCGGAGTTCATTCCGGACGGTGAGTTGAGCGAGGACAACATTATCCCCGGCGCTCTGACTGAGGGCGCCGCAGAGGCGGTTGCAAGGGCCGTTGCAGAGACAGCGAGGAAAACAGGCGTCGCAAGGATCTGAAGGAATGAATTACTATATAGCGACGGCGCTGTCTGTCGTTACGGCGATATTCACAATGGCTGCGGCATGGGTGCCGGACAAGAGAAAAAGCTTCGTCCTGCAGACGGCACAATGCATGGTTTACGCGGCGGCATCATATTTTTACGGAGTATATTCAACAATCCCGTCAATGATATTGTGCGCGGGAAGAAACTGGCTGATATCCAAAGAAAAATTCACGACGGCGGTTTGCGTGCCCTTTTGCATTGTGGCCGGGGCGCTGGGAATTATATCCAACAACGCGGGCTTTGTGGGGTACATATCGATTTTCGCAACCATTGAATTCAGCGTGGGTCTGTGCATATTCAAAAGCTTGATCGCGTCAAAGTGGAACATATTGTTCAATCTCGCGGTTTGGATTTTATATGACTGCCTGATTCTGGACTTTGCCAGCCTGGTTATGGACGGAATTGCCGCGGGAGTTACCGTTGCGGCTATAGTGAGAATCATGAAAGTTAGGTAATGATGGAATATCGTCCCGACGCGCAAGGAAAAACAAAATCAGCCGGTGACTTAGTCACCGGCTGATTGGCACGCTGTAAGGGATTCGAACCCCTGACCTTCTGGTCCGTAGCCAGACGCTCTATCCAGCTGAGCTAACAACGCATACCTTTTTGCCCAAGTATATTAGCACAGCTTTTTGGAAATTGCAACTACTTTCTTGAAAAAATTAGAGTATACATCCGGGGTAAAAAAATATATAATATGAATAATAAATAATCTGCACAGGCAGGAGAAAATATGAGCGTAAAAATACTGGCCGTGGGTGACGTATGCGGCGAACCGGGGCTACGGATGCTTGAGACGCGGCTGAAGAAATTCAAAGAGGAAAACGTAATAAGCTACTGCGTTGTTAATGGGGAGAACGCCAACGTTGTGGGCGTTACGCCAAAGCAGTGCGACATGATATTCAAGGCCGGGGCGGATGTTATTACCCTGGGCAACCACACATGGACACGCACCGAGCTTAAGCCATATCTTGACGAGCGGAGCAGAATTCTGCGTCCGGCAAACTACGGGCCCCAGTGCCCGGGCAGAGGCATCGCAGTTTATAAAACAAGCTTTGGTGACGTATGTGTCCTGAACCTGCTGGGCCGCTTTACACTTGACAACAACACGGACAATCCGTTCGTGGTGGCGGATGATTACTTCGGCCAGATTAAGGAAAAGATTGTTCTGGTAGACTTCCACGCCGAGGGCACCAGCGAGAAAATCGCCATGGGCTATATGCTGGACGGGAAGGCCAGCGCCGTATGGGGAACACACACCCATGTTCAGACCTCTGACGCCCGGGTGCTGCCAAACGGCACAGGATATATTACCGATCTGGGAATGACCGGGGCAACCAATTCCGTTCTGGGAATTAACATTGAGCAAAGCATAGGCAAATTTATGGGCGACCCGCCCCAGCGCTATAATTCCGCGGAGGGACCGATTAAGCTGGAGGGCTGCGTGTTTGAAATTGACCCGGAGAGCGGGAAGTGCTTAAAGGCGGAGGCAGTCAGACTGACATGAAACAGATTAAGCTTCTGCATACGGCGGACCTGCACCTGGACTCACCCTTTGAGGCCCTGTCACCGGGAAAGGCGGCGGCCAGAAGAACAGAGCAGAGGAATTTGCTGCTGAAAATCGCCGCCCTGGCTATTAAGGAAAATGTGGACGCGGTTTTGCTGGCCGGGGACCTTTTGGACGGGGAAAATTCATATTACGAAACCTCAGCCGCCCTGAACCGGGTTCTGGGGAAAATTCCAGCGCCGGTGTTTATCGCTCCGGGCAACCATGATTATTACCGGGACGGTGGACCATACTCCGAGGACAGACTGCCGGAAAATGTTTATGTCTTCAGGAAGAGCAGACCGGAAAAGGTTCAACTGAAGGAAATCGGACTGAACATATATGGCGTGGGCTTTACGGACAGATGCTGCGGCTCGCTGCTTGAGGGCTTTTCCGCTGCGCGTGAGGAAGGCCTATATAACGTTATGTGCGTCCACGGGGACATATATAACCAAAAATCGAAATATAATTATATATCGGAGGAGAAGATTGCCTCCTCCGGCATGGATTACATTGCCCTGGGGCATGTTCACACCGCCAGCGGACTGATGAAGGCGGGGAACACATATTACTCATATCCCGGCTGCCCGGAGGGGCGGGGCTTTGACGAGACGGGAGAGAAAACCGTCAGCATAATTACTCTAAGTGACAGCGGCTGCGGTCTTGAGACATTTGACATATCGAACAGGCGATATGAAAAGCTGGAGATTGACATTACCGGGGCGGACCCGGAAAGCACTATAAAAATGGCCCTGCCGGACGAGACAATAAGAGACATATACAGAATTACCCTTGTGGGCGAGACCAGCGAGAGAATTGACGTGTCCGGGCTGGAAAAAAGGCTTGAGGATTTGTTTTACAGTGTGGAAATCAGGGACGGGACACACCCGAGCACTGACGTATGGACGCTTGCCGGGAATGACTCGTTGCGTGGAATTTTCCTGGCAAAGCTAAAGACCAGACTGGAGCAGACCGGGGACGAAGACGAAAAGCGCATGATTGAGCAGGCTGCACGCTGGGGAATTGCGGCCATGGACAATATGGAGGAGCCGGCCCGACATGAAGATTAATTCATTAACAGCCACCTTCGGCAAATTCAATAATGACAGTATATCCTTCCACAGCGGGCTGAATGTTATTGAAGCCCCGAACGAGAGTGGGAAGACGACATGGTGCGCCTTTATTAAGGACATGCTTTACGGTGTTGACTCCGGGGAACGGCAAAAGGCCGGCTACCTGCCGGACAAACAAAAGTACGCCCCCTGGTCAGGAGCGCCAATGGAGGGAACCATGGAGCTGACTGCCGAGGGCTGCGACATTACTCTGACCAGGACAACCCGGGAGAAAAGCTCACCGATGCGGGAATTTTCTGCCGTTTACACAGGCACGGCAACTCCGGTTGAGGGACTGACAGGCACAAACGCCGGCCAGCGGCTGACCGGAGTTTCGAAGGACGTTTTCTGCCGTAGCGCATATGTTGGTCAAGGAACCGCGGCGGTTACCGGCAGCCCGGAGCTGGAAAAAAAGATTGCAGCCATACTTTCAACCGGCGAGGAGGAGATTTCCTACTCGGAGACGGACAAGCGGCTGAAGGCTTGGCAACGGGAGAGACGGTATAACCGGACGGGCACTGTGCCTGACGCGGACGCAAGAATTAATGAGCTGGAGCGCAGACTTGACGATATGCACGAGGGATGCACCCGGGTGCAGGCTCTGGAGGAGCAGGTAAAAGCTCTGGAGGAGGAATGCGCTGAGCTTGAGGACCGGGTTACCGGGGCAAGGAAAAAGCAACGCATAAGCGTTGAAAATGAGCTCAAAACCAGAAGGGAAAGCTTCAGCCGGGCAACTGCGGAGCAGACGGAAGCCTATGCCGAGGTTACTGAGCTACGGGCACAGCTGAAGAAAAATGCTTTTTCCGGACGGACAACCGACGAGGTTGAGGCGGAGGCGGAGAGTGACATTGCACGGCTTGAACAGCTGGCGGCTCCGGCTCGCGGCAGTGTTGCGCAGACAATTCTTGCGGGTGTGTTTTTCATTCTGGCGTTGGCCGGAGTTGTTACATACACAGTGTTTTACAGTCACATTGCCGTTGCGGCTGCAACGCTGGTGTTTTGCGCGCTGGCAGTTGTGATGCTGGTTATGGCATCGGGGATTATCAGGGAAAACAAAAACCGGGCGGCTCAGACCGAAGCCTTGCTGAAAAAATATGACGCGGATTCGGTTGACGGCATATACGCACGGCTGGACGAATATCACGCGCTGAGCGTTGCGCTTGAAAAGGCCACAGAAAGGGAGCGGAAGCTTTCGGAGGAGTGCGCAAGGACAGCGCAGTCGCTGACGCATATTGAGAGGGACGCTCTTGAGAAGCTGGACTTTACATCAGGTTCCTCTGAGGCGGCGGAGCTGGGCCGTGAGCTCAACAAAAAAAGAGCGGAGATATATTCGCTGCAAACAGAAATTGCCCGGGAAAACGGCAGACTCATGGCGCTGGGAGATCCACTTGTGCTGGGCTCTGAGCTGAAGAGCGTTAAGGCAAAAAGAGAGACTGCGGCGGCGGAATATGAGGCCATAAAGCTGGCGATTGATACGCTGAAGGAAGCAGATACCGTTATGCAGACCCGGTTTTCACCGGAGCTGGGGAAGGCGGCTAGCAGATATATGGCAGAGGCCACCGACGGGAAATACAGCGAAATTCAGCTGAACAGGGACTTCTCCGCAAAAATTAAGGAGAAGGACAACGCCGTTTCCCACGAGTCGGAGTTCTTAAGCGCCGGAACCGCGGATTTGATGTATCTGGCGGTGAGGTTTGCGCTGTGTGAGATCGCTTCGCCGGAGGGAGACTCCTGCCCACTGATCATTGACGACGCTTTGGTTAACATGGACGAGACCAGATATGCCCAGGTTATGAAGCTCCTCAGAGAGATTGCAAAGGAAAGACAGGTTATTATCTTCACCTGCCGCAAGGAAGCGGGAAATGCTGACCGGGAGTGAGCGGGCGGTTTGGTACTGCCTGGAGGGCAGCGCGTTTGCTGCAATTGAGATTACGCAGCTGCTGTGCCCGGAGCGAATTTATGACAAGCTGGCCTTTCTGCCGGCACTGATTAATTTTATTATATTAATTTATATTTACGCCGTAAAGAGGCAGCCCATGCCTGCGGGACGGGACAGACTGCTGCTTTGCGGCGTCGCTCTTACGGCAATGGCGGACCTGTTCCTTTGCTTTATATACAGCTGCGGCGTCGGGCAGTGGCCCATGACAGTGGGCTTCGCGATTTTCAGCGTTTGCGAAATTCTGTTCGGACTCTGGCTGGGCGGAAGAGCGAGGTGGCTGATTATACGTCTTGCCACTTTAGCGGCCATGGAGACGGCGCTGGTGCTGTTTAATATGGCGACGGTGCCTAACTGCATTGCGATGGTGAACCTTTCACAGCTGGCGGTTAACACGGCACAGGCGTGGGCCACGGGACTGAAAAATAAAAACAGAGCGGGCCGCCTGTTCACGGCGGGAATTACTCTGTTTTTCGGATGCGATTATTCAATTTTGCTTCTTAATTTTTTGCCGTATGGAACCACGGGATACTATGCGGTTATGGAATTGGTAATGGTGTTTTACGTTCCGTGCCTGGTGCTGCTTGCGCACAGCGCAAGGGAATAATTCGGAATTCGGAATGCGTACTAACCGCGGTAATAATATGTGTCCAGCGCGTAGCCTGCCGAGTATGTCGGGTTGATTATGTGATCCTGGACCAGATTGCCGGATGAGTCATATACTTTGCGGTGGGTTGCCGTGCGCAGGCCCTTGCCGGTGTCATCCTCGAATTCAGACTCATCATGGGTGAGCTTGATTTTATACCCCTCGCGGTCTTCATAGGCCGGGTCTATGACCCGGTCATAATCATATATGTCGGAATAGGAATTATCGAATTCAATAGGCATGAAGTCGTCATCCTCCAGGGTGCCCCAGATTTCAACGGTTACGGTTTTTAAGGGGCGTCCGGTGGACTCATTCACCGTTTCCTCACAGTAACTGACGATTTTTATGGGGTAGCTCTTGCTGTTTATGAATTTGAAATCTATCGTCCGGCCCTCGGCGGGAATTGAAACGGTGGCGTCAGTGCCCAGCTGAATATAGTTGGGAGGATATATGTGGCAGGTGTGGGATTTTATCTCCAAAAAGGCGAACAGCGCGGCCGCATATACGCCGGTTGAAACCTGGCAAACGCCGCCGCCAAGCTCGTCCTTGATATCATCATAGCCTGCATAAGCCGGGGCAAGAAGGAAGCCCGCCTCCTCGGTGCGCTCGCCGACCACATCATTAAAGGAAAACACCTCGCCCGGATATAGGACTACTCCGTCAATTTTTGACGAGGCCAAACGGACATTGCTGCTGCGATTTTCGTTGGAATTATTATATTTCGTCGTAACAGCCCCAAGCAGGTCATGGTATAGCATGGACTCCAGATATTCAGCGGTTATTTCAGGCTCAACGACCTGAAGGGGAATTCTTATTTCCTCAGACAGAGAGGCGGCCTCCCAGGCGGAACGGACGGTGTCTATGTCAAACAGCCAGCCGGACTGCTCAGGAAGAATCGTGTGGGAACCATCGTCTGAAAACGAGGCATTCACAGCACCGGTGCAGACCTCGTCATAAATCGCCTGATAGTCAGGGGCGACGGCCTCGCCGGTCAAAGCATTATATGTCAGAGAGGTTTTGCCCTCTTCAAGCGCAGAAATTATCTGCAGGCGGAGGTCGCTTTTGTCAAGAGTGATTTCTCCGCTGCTTTTTATTATTACAAGCTCCCTGGCGGCCTCGTCAATATAATATTCATTGTTGGTAACGGCGGAACGGACAAGGCGCTCGCACTCGTCGGCCACGGAGCTGATATAGTCATTGTTTATTGATGCGGAAAGCTCGTTTATGTCAGTGGATGAGGACATGGACTTGATATAGGAAATAAGATTTTCATAAATATTACCGCTGCGGCCATATCGCTTAGCCGCGGCGACAGCTGTTTCGGAGCCCGTTACGACGCCGGCCTGAACCGGGTCAACGTCCACGGTTATGCCAAGATAGGTGGTTATTTGCAGGGGAGTTTCGGCCCGAACGGTCCAGCCGCCGGAGTCAAGAGCGGACAGAGCCTCTGATGAGGTCATGCCACCAACGGAAACGGAGTCAACGAAGACGTTGGGATATATGCGACCGGAGTTGGTGACATAGATGGAGAAGCCGGTGAGTATGGCGAAGATAGTCAGCAGAACGAAGACCAGGACTAATGCGGAATGCGGAATTCGGAATTCGGAATTAGTAGCTATGAGTTTGGTGTTAGTGGCATTTTTAGTTATGAGGTCTGAGTTAGGAGTTAGGAGGTCTGGGTTTGAACTAATCCGCTGCGTGTGCGAAGGTTTTCCCACACTTTTCGGTACAGGCGCACTTTCACTGCGGACTGTGGACTCCGACTCGCTAAGCGCCCTCCGGGGTGCTTGCTTGGAAGGCGTTTGCGAGCGGTCATCCGGACTACGTTTTGAATTCGCACCTTGCACCTTGGTGCTCGTAGTTTGGTGCGGCGAGCTCTGCTCGGCGCCGAATTCGCGCATTATATCGTCTAAATCAAATTCCTGCTTCATAAAATGACCTTTCAAAAATCATGCTCACCCGGAGTGCGGGTGAGCATGAAATTGAGTTTTCGCGAAATATTACTTGGAGTAGAGTGCCTTGAGCTTAAGCAGATGCTCGTAACGCTCCTTGGCGTTCTCCTCGTTCTTTGTGAAGAGGTTTTCTGCTCTGTCCGGGAACTCACGGGTCAGACGGCTGTAACGTGCCTCGTTCATAAGGAAGGCTCTGTATCCGTCTGCGGGCTCCTTGCTGTCGAGCGTGAACTGCTCTTCTGCTGCAGGATTGTAACGGAAGAGGTTCCAGTAGCCGCACTTAACAGCCTTGTCCATTTCAAGCTGGCAATTGGTCATGCCGCCCTTGATGGAGTGCATCTCGCAAGGTGAATATGCGATGATGAGTGACGGTCCGGGATATGCCTCAGCCTCAGCAATTGCCTTGAGGGTCTGAGCTGGGTTTGCACCCATGGCAACCTGTGCTACATATACATAGCCATAGGTCATTGCCATCTCAGCGAGGCTCTTGCTCTTGATTTCCTTACCGGCTGCCGCGAACTGAGCGACCTGGCCGATGTTGGAGGCCTTTGAAGCCTGTCCGCCGGTGTTGGAATAAACCTCGGTGTTGAAGACGAAGATGTTAACATCCTCACCGGAGGCGAGAACATGGTCAACGCCGCCGTAACCGATATCGAATGCCCAACCGTCACCGCCGAAGATCCAAAGTGACTTCTTGTTGAGGTAATTCTTCTTCTCAAGGATTGCCTTGCCGTGCTCGCAGGGATCGGACTTTGCAGAGAGGAGAGCGATAAGCTTTTCGGACGGAGCCTGGTTTGCAGTGCCGTTGTCCCAGGTCTTTATGCACTCTTCAGCGGCCTTCTTTATCTCAGGATCGTGGCCATTTTCTGCAATGAACTCAACCTCAGCCTTGAGATCCTCACGGATCTTCTTCTGGCCAAGATAGAGGCCAAAGCCGTGCTCTGCGTTGTCTTCAAACAGGGAGTTTGCCCATGAAGGACCCTTGCCCTCTTTGTTTGTTGCATAAGGTGATGTTGCAGCCGGGCCGCCCCAGATTGATGAGCAGCCTGTTGCGTTGGAGATCATCATATGGTCGCCGAAGAGCTGGGTGATGATGCGAGCGTAGCTGGTTTCGGCGCAGCCTGCGCAGGAGCCGGAGAACTGAAGATACGGCTGAGCGAACTGACTGTATTTTACGTTTGTTGCCTGGAACATATCCTTCTTCTCGGATACGTTGGCTACCATGTAGTCGAAGACCTCCTGCTGGTCGATCTGAGACTCCATCGGAACCATTGTGATGGCATTGACAGGGCACTTTGTTACGCAGACGCCGCAACCCATGCAGTCCAGAGCGGAAACAGCCATGGAGAACTGATACTCATCCTTGCCCTTGCCGGCCTTGATGGGAACGATCTTTGACTGCTTCGGTGCAGCGGCGGCCTCTTCAGCTGTGAGAGCGAAGGGACGGATTGTCGCGTGCGGGCAGACAAATGCGCAGGTGTTGCACTGAATGCACTTCTCGGCATCCCACTCGGGAACGGTAACAGCTATGCCGCGCTTTTCATATGCGGATGCGCCAAGCTGGAAGGTACCGTCGGCATAATCCTTGAAGGCGCTGACGGGGAGAGAGTCGCCATCCATTTTGTCAACCGGGTCAAGAATATTCTCAACCATGGAGACGAGCTTTTCAGGACCGGCAAGCTTCTCGGTCTTAACCTTGTCCTCTGCCTTTTTCCAGGACTCGGGAATGTCAACCTTCTCGAACGCGGTTGCACCGGCGTCGATGGCGTTGTAGTTCATGTCAACAACGTCCTGGCCCTTCTTCAGGTAGGAGTGAAGAGCGGCATCCTTCATGTACTGGATTGCCTCGTCAGACGGGAGAACGTCTGCCAGAGCAAAGAATGCAGACTGGAGGATTGTGTTGGTGCGCTTGCCCATGCCGATCTTCTTGGCAAGGTCAATGGCGTTGATCATGTAAACCTGAATATTGTTTTCAGCAATGTAGCGCTTGGAGGCTGCATCAAGATGATGCTCCAGCTCTTCAAAGCTCCACTGGCAGTTGATGAGGAATTTTCCACCCGGCTTTACATCACGGACAATGGGGAAGCCCTTGGTGATGTAGGAAGGAACATGGCAGGCAACGAAGTCAGCCTTGTTAATGTAGTACGGGCTCTTAATCGGCTTGTCACCAAAGCGGAGGTGGCTGATTGTTACGCCGCCGGTCTTCTTGGAGTCATACTGGAAATATGCCTGAACATACTTGCCGGTATGGTCGCCGATGATTTTGATGGAGTTCTTGTTTGCACCGACAGTACCGTCACCGCCAAGACCCCAGAACTTGCACTCGATTGTGCCTTCAGCAGCTGTTGCGGGAGCTGCTTCCTCTTCAAGGGAGAGACCTGTTACATCATCAACGATGCCCATGGTGAACATGCGCTTCATTGTGGCCTTCTTCAGCTCGTTATATACTGCGAAGACTGATGCGGGAGGTGTATCCTTGGAGCCGAGACCGTAACGGCCGCCGATTACCTCGATGCCTGTTCTGCCGCAAACGTTAAGAGCGGTGACAACATCAAGATAGAGAGGCTCGCCCTGTGCACCGGGCTCCTTTGTACGGTCAAGAACTGCAATCTTCTTGCAGGACGCCGGAATTGCGGCAACCAGCTTCTCAGGTACGAACGGACGGAAGAGACGGACCTTTACAAGACCGACCTTCTCACCCTTTGCGGTAAGATAGTCAATAACCTCTTCTGCAACGTCGCAGATAGAGCCCATGGCTATGATTACACGGTCTGCGTCCGGAGCACCATAGTAGTTGAAGAGCTGGTAGTTTGTTCCAAGCTTGGTGTTGATCTTGTCCATGTACTCTTCGACAATGCCGGGAACCGCGTCATAGTACGGGTTGGAGGCTTCACGGTTCTGGAAGAAGATGTCTCCGTTTTCGTGTGAGCCACGCATAACAGGTGCGTTCGGGTTGAGGGCGCGGGCGCGGAACTTCTCAACTGCTTCCATGTCGACCATGTCAGCAAGGTCTTCATAGTCCCAAACCTCGACCTTCTGAATCTCGTGGGAGGTTCTGAAGCCATCAAAGAAGTTGAGGAACGGAACACTTGACTTGATTGCCGCAAGGTGGGCAACAGGAGCAAGGTCCATGATTTCCTGAACGTTGGTCTCAGCGAGCATTGCGAAACCGGTCTGGCGGCATGCCATAACGTCGCTGTGGTCACCGAAAATGTTCAGAGTGTGGCTTGCGAGGGTACGCGCTGAAACGTGGAATACGCCCGGAAGAAGTTCACCGGCGATTTTATACATGTTCGGGATCATCAGAAGAAGACCCTGGGATGCAGTATAAGTCGTCGTCAGAGCACCGGCGTTCAGAGAGCCGTGGACTGCGCCGGCAGCACCGGACTCAGCCTGCATTTCCTGAACCTTAACCACGTTGCCGAAGATGTTCTTGCGGCCTGCAGCTGCCCACTGATCAACAAAGTCAGCCATCGGGCTGGACGGAGTGATCGGGTAGATTGCAGCTACTTCTGTGAATGCGTAGGATACATGGGCGGCAGCATTATTACCGTCCATGGATTTGAAATGTCTCTGCATGTCTCTTTATTCATCTCCATTAAAAATTTGCCTAAAACAGCTGATTTAATTTTAGCATTTTATTGGTCGATTGTAAACAACCCCTTTCAAAAAAATATTAAAAAATATAAAGTACAAAATCATGAGGTTTCTATTTGATATTATGAGAATATGTGGTATAATCAGATAAATTTATAATATAGGAGAGAAACCATGATAGAAGATTTTAAAATACTTATCGGCAAGGGCGAAAACCCTGTGTACCTCCTCCCTCAGATGGCTAACCGCCACGGCCTTATCGCCGGCGCAACCGGTACCGGCAAGACCACAACCCTCAAGGTCCTGGCAGAGGGCTTTTCCGACCTGGGCGTCCCCGTCTTCCTGGCCGACGTTAAGGGCGACATCAGCAGCATGGCGGAAGCCGGCGAAATGAACGAAAAAATTTCCTCCCGCCTTGACGGCATGGGAGTTGACAAGTCTCTCTTTGATCCGCACGCGTATCCTGTCCGCTTCTGGGACGTTTTTGAAACCGGTGGAATCCCCGTCAGAGCGAAAATAAGCTCCATCGGCCCCACGCTTTTCTCCAGACTTCTCAACCTGACGGATGCTCAGACAGGCGTCCTTAACATCACCTTCCATGTAGCTGACGACAATGGCCTCGAGCTCATTGACCTTAAGGACCTGCGCTCAATGCTGACCTACATCTCCAAGAACCGCGCCGAGCTGACGGCTACCTATGGCAACGTTGCCTCCTCCAGCGTGGGCGCTATTCAGAGAGCACTCCTTACTCTTGAGGACCAGGGTGGCAACATGTTCTTCGGCGAGCCTGAGCTGGACATCCGTGACTGGCTCAAGACCGACGAAAACGGCAGAGGCATGGTAAATATTCTCCACTGCCCCGAGCTGGTTAAGTACCCGTTGCTCTATTCAATGTTTATGCTCTGGATGCTCAGCGAGCTTTATGAAACACTTCCAGAGGTCGGCGATGTTGACGTGCCGAAGATTGTATACTTCTTTGATGAGGCTCACATGCTCTTCAACGGCGCTCCCAAGGCGCTGCTTGACAAGGTTGTTCAGATTGTTAAACTGGTAAGATCCAAGGGCGTTGGCATATACTTCATTACCCAGAGCCCCGCTGATATCCCGGACGAGGTTTTGGCTCAGCTCAATAACCGCGTTCAGCACGCCCTTAGAGCATACACTCCGGCTGAGCAGAGAGCTGTCCGCACAGCGGCCCAGAGCTTCAGAGCCAACCCCAAGTTCAAAACCGAGGACGCCATTGCAAACATGGGAACCGGCGTTGCCCTTGTTTCAATGCTGGACGAGGAAGGCGCTCCCACAGTTGTCGAGCAGGCAACAATCTGCCCGCCGCAGTCGAGCTTCACTGCCCTCGTTAATGAGGAGAGAGAGCAGATAGTCAACGATGACCCTCTTTATGCCAGCTATAAAGAGGGAGTTGACAGCGAGTCCGCTTATGAAATTCTCAACGCCGAGCAGGAGAAGATTGACGCCGCAAAGGCTGAGGCTGATGCTCAGAAGGCTGCCGAGGCTGAGGCCAAGGCTGCGGAGAAGGCGGAAAGAGACGCAGAGAAGGCCAAGCAGGCCCAGTATAAGGCCGAGGGCAAGGACAAGTACGGTCGCACCCAGCTGCAGCAGAGCATCGCAAAGGCATCAAAGTCAACGGCGCGAGTCATCGGCCGTGATGTGGGCAAGTCAATAACCCGCGGACTGCTGGGAACCTCCAAAATAGGCAAGACGGCCCAGAACGCCGCTGGCCAGATGGTGGGCTCACTGTTCAGCGAGGCACTGAACAATCTCTTTAAATAATCCCTGAATTCATCGCTAAGCATAAGAAAGGCATTCATCATGAATAAGGTTACAAATGACGTAATATATATCGGAGTTAATGACCACGATGTTGACCTGTTTGAAGGGCAGTATGTCGTTCCACTGGGAATGTGCTACAATTCATATGTTATTATGGACGAGAAAATTGCGGTCATGGATTCCGTCGGAGAATTTGCTGACCAGTGGCTGAGCAATCTTGACTCGGCTCTCGGCGGACGCACCCCGGACTATCTGGTAATCCAGCATATGGAGCCGGACCATTCGGCAAATATTGTCGCGTTTATGGATAAATATCCCAATGCCACAATTGTGTCCTCAATGCAGGCGTTTAATATGATGAAGCTGTATTTTGGAACGGACTATCCCGAAAGAAAGCAGACCGTTAAGGAGGGGGACACTCTTACCCTCGGCAAGCATACCCTCAGCTTCGTCGGCGCACCGCTGGTTCACTGGCCTGAGGTTATTATGACCTATGACAGCTGCGACAAGATTCTCTTCTCGGCTGACGGCTTTGGCAAGTTTGGCGCTCTGGATGTTGAGGATCCGGAGGGCTGGGCCTGTGAGGCAAGAAGATATTACTTCGGCATCGTCGGAAGATTCGGAAAGCAGGTTCAGGCTGTTCTGAAGAAGGCCGCAACGCTCGACATCAAAATTATCTGCCCGCTGCACGGCCCCGTGCTTGATGATAATCTGGAATATTATATTGACAAATACAATCTTTGGTCTTCATACACTCCCGAGGACAAGGGTGTTACAATTGCCTATACCTCAGTCTATGGTCACACGAAGGAAGCAGTTGAGCTTCTTGCCGATGAGCTTAAAAAGCGCGGCGTTACAGCCAAGCTTCATGACCTGGCCCGTGACGATGTTCCGGAGGCGGTTGAGGACGCGTTCAGATATGACAAGCTGGTTCTTGCCACAACAACTTATAACGGAGACATTTTCCCCTTCATGCGTTCATTCATCGAGGATCTGACCGAGAGACTCTATCAGAACAGAACAATTGCCATGATCGAGAACGGCTCATGGGCTCCTCAGGCTGCAAAGGTCATGAAGAAAATGCTGGAGGATAGCAAGGACATCACATATGCTGAAACAACTGTAACCATTAAGGCGGCGCTTAACGAGAGCAGCCGCACGGCTGTTATTGCTCTGGCCGACGAGCTGGCAAAATGAACAGCAATTTCCTTATAGTAGATAAATCGGTTCTGCCTGACTATTTCGAAAAGGTACTACTGGCAAGGCACAGCCTTGAAAACGGCGAGGCCAAGGATGTGAGCCAGGCGGCGAAGCTGGCGGGAATTTCCCGCAGCACCTACTATAAATATAAGGATTGCGTGTATGAGCCGTTCGAAATGAGCGGCGGGCGCAAGGCCGTTATGGCCGTAACACTGAGCCATGAGCAGGGCATGCTAAACTCTCTGCTCACCAAGGTTACAGAGTCAGGCTGCAATGTTTTAACAATTACCCAGAGTCTGCCCGTCGGAGAGCGGGCCAGCGTAACTCTTTCAGTTGACACCAGCACCATGAACATGACTGTTGACGAGCTGCTTGACTCTCTGGGCAAAACCCCGGGGATTGAAAAACCCATGCTCCTGGCAATTGAATAAAAAGCCAAATAAAAATGCGTAAATCAAAATTTCACAGATTTACGCATTTTTTTGCGAAAAGGAGCAAATAAAAGGAAAACACGAAATGATTTCAATGAATCACAGGAAAAATAACAAAATTAAAAGCGCAATGGCATTTATTGTCCTGATGGGGATTGTCAGCTTGTTTTCCGACATGACCCATGAAGGCGCCAGGAGTATTCTCGGCGAGTATCTGAATCTTGCCGGCGCGTCTGCGGCGACGATTGGCTTCGTGTCCGGCATAGGCGAGCTTTGCGGATATTCGCTCAGACTTTTATCCGGCTTTATAGCGGACAAGACGAAAAAGTATTGGACGCTTGTCATTGCCGGGTATGCGCTTCAGGTGCTTGCAATTCCGGCGCTGGCGCTTGTGCCGGAGAACGGCTGGGTTATCGCCTGCGGTCTCGTTATTGCCGAACGGATAGGAAAGGCGGTTAAGAAGCCCGCAAAGAACACACTTGTGAGCTTTGCGGCCAGTGAGATTGGAACGGGAAAAGGCTTTGCTTATCTGGAATTCCTCGACCAACTCGGCGCCTTTATCGGCCCTGTTATTCTGTTTGTAATTACATGGATTAAAGGCACTGGCAGTTTGTTTTCGACATATCGCCTTTGCTTCGCCCTACTGGGAATTCCGGCACTTATTACGATCGGACTTGTCGTGTTCTCAAGAATTAAGTATCCGAACCCGGAGGTTTTTGAAAAAACAACTGAAGAAAAAACAAAATTTCATTTCGAAAAATCATTCGTATTCTACATGGCTGCAATCTGCCTGTTTGCGTTCGGCTTTGCGGATTTTACGCTGATTACGCTTCATGCGGCCAAGACTCATGCCTTCCCTGACTCAGCGCTGAGCCTACTCTATGCCGGAGCAATGGCGGTAGATGCCTTTGCGGCGCTGTTTTTCGGCTGGCTGTTTGACAAGGTCGGATTAAAAGCGCTTATTGTGTCCACACTGTGCAGCATGCTCTTTTCAGCTTTTGTATTCCTAACGGGTAATCCTTGGCTGATTGGAATTGGAATTGTCCTGTGGGGGATCGGGATGGGCGCCCAGGAGAGCATCATGAAGGCTGCTGTCAGCCGGATTATTCCAAAGTCAATGCGAAGCACCGGGTTTGGAATTTTTGAAACCGGATTTGGAGTAGCCTGGTTTTTAGGAAGCTGGCTGCTGGGCGCACTGTATGATATAGAACCGGTTTGGCTGGTAATTGTCTCGGTCGCAGCTCAGGCACTGGCGGTTGTGCTTTATCTAATCTGCATACGATATCAGAAGAAAGTAGAATAGACCTAGAGAGCACAAAATATAATGGCAGAAATAACAAAAATCCGCTTGAAAAATAACTTTTCAAGCGGATTAATTTTGGCGCAGTAGAAGAGATTTGAACTCTTGCGCGCTTTTTACACGCCTACTCCCT
>R07__coassemble_14_pt1 | contig 72526 bp, 65 predicted proteins | sample R07__metabat2_low_PE_036 | metagenome-assembled genome bin R07
AATAATGTATGGACCAGAATACAGAAGGCTACAATCCCTATTTTACTGATTATGACAGGTATCTGTTCTGCGACGGGACAAACTATGAGCTCTATAAGAAAATGGGAGCTCATGTGTGCGAAATAGACGGAGTGTGGGGGACGCTGTTTACTGTTTGGGCTCCTCATGCGCAGTATGTTGCCGTTCTTACAGAGGCAAACGGCTGGGACGAGGGCTGGCCCGGATGCATGGAGCGCTCCTGGAACGGGGTGTGGCAGAAGTTTATCCCCGGCGCGCACGAATGGCAGCCATATCGCTTTGCAATTACCGGAGCTGACGGGATTAAGAGATATAAATCCGACCCGTTCGCATTCTGGACGGAGAAGCGACCGGGCAACTGCTCAATTATCAGCAGACTAGACTCATACACCTGGGGCGACGATGAATATATGTCAAAGGTAGACAGCGCCACTGTTCTTAACAGGCCGATGTCTATATATGAGGTGCACCTGGGCTCCTGGAAGAAGGACTACAGCCTTAACGAAGACGGATTCCTGAATTACGCGGACCTTGCCCACCAGCTCGCCGACTATGTTAACTATATGGGCTACACCCATGTTGAGGTTATGGGCATATGCGAGTATCCCTTTGACGGGTCATGGGGCTACCAGGTAACGGGATATTATTCTCCGACCTCACGCCACGGCACTCCGGATGACTTCAGATATTTCGTGGACTATCTGCACAGACACAATATAGGCGTTATTCTCGACTTTGTTCCGGCTCACTTCCCTAAGGATGTGTTCGGCCTGGAGAGTTTTGACGGAACGCCCCTTTATGAGTTTGCAGATCCGCTGCGCAGCGAATTCCCGGAATGGGGCACAAAGGCGTTTGACGTTGGAAAGCCGGAGGTTAAAAGCTTCCTGATTTCCGCAGGCTTTTATTGGATCAACGAGTTCCATGTTGACGCGCTGCGAATAGACGCGGCAGCGGCAATGTTCTATAATAACTTCGCCCGGTCCGAGTGGAGAAAGAACATATATGGCGGAGACGATAATATAGAAGGAATTAACTTCCTGCGCCAGTTCAACTATGCTGTTGAGACGTTCACAAAGGGCTTTATGATTGCGGAGGACTCTTCAATCATCCAGGGCGTTACTGATGATGTTAAAAACGGCGGAATCGGCTTCAAGCTCAAGTGGAACATGGGCTGGATGAATGACACACTCAAATATATCGGCAAGGACCCGGTATATCGCAAGTGGCACCACGGTGAGCTGACACACACGGCTGATTACGCGTTTACGGAGAACTTCGTCAACGTTCTTTCTCACGATGAGGTGGTTCACCTTAAGCACTCCATGGTGGAAAAGTTCCCGGGCAGTAATATGGATAAGCTGGGGGGCCTTAAATCCCTTTATACGTTCCAGTATACGACTCCGGGCAAGAAGCTGCTGTTTATGGGTCAGGACTTTGCAGACGACCGTGAGTGGGACGAAAACCGCGAAATAGGCTGGTATTTTGCAGACGACTTTGGCCACAGGGACGTTATGCAGTGCGTGAAGAATCTGCTGGGTGTATACAAGACATACCCGTCACTGTATACAGACTCCAAGGACAGCAGAACCTTTGAATGGGTTAACCGCAACGATGCGGACAGAAATATAATCGCCTTCATCCGCCGCAACCCGTGGACATATGACGGGGCTGTTCTTGTGGTTATTAACTTCTCCCCGGTGGATCAGCACGACTATACCTGCGGTGTTCCAATGGGCGGAGCGTATAAGAGAGTATTTTCCACCTATGACAGCCTGCCCGGCGGAGGCAACCCGGATGAAATCGGCGGAGTACCGGTTATAATTCCGGAGCGCCATGACTGTGACGGATATGATTACCGTGTTCTTTACTCCCTCAGACCGTATGAATCCATAATTGTTGCGTTCCCGGAGCCTGAAAAGCCTGAGGATAAGGCGGAGGAGCCGGTTGAGGTTGTTGAAGAGGATATTACGGTTGAAATCTTCGAAGAACCCGCTGACGAACCGAAAAAGAAGGCCGCTCCAAAGGCAAAGGCCAAGAAGACGGCTGAAAAATAAACGAATAGCAAGCGCTAAAAATCCCCTCTGCCGGTTGGCGGAGGGGATTGCATTTTGGTGTTAATCAGACCTCTTCAATCTTAATAACGTCTGTGTTGCCGGACTGGCCGTTGGTTATGCCGCCGGTGATTACGATTTTGTCACCCGGCTGGAGACCAAGCTTGCTAATGGCGAGACGCTTGCCTGTTGCAAAGAGAGCGTCAGTTGAATTATATTCGCCGCAGAGAACAGGGATAACGCCCCAGGACAGAGCGAGACGACGCCAGGTCTTCTCCTTGAAGGTGAGGCCGATTATGTCTGTGGGGCCTCTGAAACGGGAGACCATGCGGGCAGTCATGCCAGAGAGAGAGCAGGCGACAACAGCCTTGGCGTTCAGGTCAATGGCCATGCCGCAGGTTGAGTGGGAAATTGCGTCAACGGTGTTCTTGATGCGGAAATCGGTGTCATGGAAGACCTTTTCGTAGTTGATATTGCTTTCAGCGGTGCGGGCAATTTTTGCCATCGTCTTAACGGCTTCAACAGGATATTTGCCGGAGGCGGTCTCACCGGAGAGCATGATTGCGCTGGTTCCGTCATAAACAGCGTTAGCAACGTCGGAGATTTCAGCTCTTGTCGGGCGGATGTTGTTAATCATGGACTCAAGCATCTCGGTTGCTGTTATAACGCGCTTGCCAAGCATACGGCAGCGGGTGATGAGCATCTTCTGGATGCCGGGGAGACGCTCGAAGGGGATTTCAACGCCCATGTCGCCGCGGGCAACCATGATGCCCTCGCAGGAGCGGCAAATGTCCTCGATGTTATCCACGCCGGACTGATTTTCTATCTTTGCAATAAGCTCAATGCCGTCAGCGCCGTTTTCCGCAAGGAAAGCACGGACATCGTCAAGGTCCTGCTTGCAGGAGACGAATGAGCAGGCGATGAAGTCAACATCGTTTTTAATGCCGAAGGCGATATCAGCCTTATCCTGCTCGGAAAGATATACCTGCTTCAGGGTCTTTCCGGGGAAGGACATGCTCTTGCGGTCTGAAAGAGTGCCGCCACAGGTAACTGTTGTGTGGATGACCTTTCCATCAACGCTTTCAACACGGAAGGACATAAGGCCGTTGTTAAGAAGAATTGTGTCTCCGGGGAACATTTCCTCGTGGAGATTTTTGTAGCTTACGGAAACGATGCCCTGGTTGCCTGTTACCTCATCGGTGGTAAAGTCAAAGGAGTCGCCCTCTTTAAGCTCAACCTTGCCATTTTCAAAGGTCTTTATGCGGAACTCGGGACCCTTTGTATCGAGCATGATTGCGATAGGCATGTCAAGCTCCATTCTGACACGCTTGATGATGTCCATACGCTTTTTATGCTCTTCATGTGTGCCGTGGGAAAAATTAAGTCTGGCTACGTTCATACCCGCCTGGCAGAGCTCGCGGATCTTCTCCTCGCTGTCACATGCGGGGCCAATGGTGCAAACAATCTTTGTCTTTCTCATAGCTTTCTACCTCTCGTAATATTTGAATTTAATTTTACTGCTTTTTATATGTTACTCCGTTGGGAATATCGGTAATTTCAACGCCCATTGCATTGAGCTCGGCGCGGATACTGTCAGCCTTGGCAAAATCCTTCGCCTTCTTGGCGTCACGGCGGGCGAGAAGCATTTCTTCAACCTTTGAATCCGCCTCGCCTGTCTCGCACACTACCTTGAATTCAGAGCCGGTTGCGGCCTTCTTTTTGAGCTCCTCCCGCTTAAGCTCGGCCTTCTTCAGCAGGTCAAGGGAAAGAACCCGGTCAAAATCGCCAATGGCAAACAGCTTGGTCGCATCGTTGGTGTTGGCCTTTAACACGTCATAAAGCGCGGTTATTCCAAGGGATGTATTAATGTCATTATCCATTGCGGCGGTGAATCTTGCCTTCAGCGCCTCGAAGGCGGCCTGATCAACAGTGCCGTCATCCGGCTTGAGAGCAGCGATTTTGCCAATTAGCTTTTCATAGGACTTCTGGGCGTTGTCAAGATTCTCCCAGGTGAATACAAGGGCCTTGCGGTAATGACTCTGCAGGCAGAAGAAGCGATAGGCAAGAGGATCATAGCCCTTCTCCTCCAGCAGGGAGACCGTCAGAAATTCGCCCTTGGATTTGCTCATCTTTCCGTCGGAGGTGTTGAGATGGAGAACATGCATCCAGTAATTGCACCACTTGTGGCCAAGATAGCTTTCTGATTGGGCAATTTCGTTTGTGTGGTGGGGGAAGGCGTTGTCTATTCCTCCGCAGTGAATGTCCAGATTTTCACCCAGGTGCTTCATTGATATTGCGGAGCATTCAATATGCCAGCCGGGATATCCGGTGCCCCAGGGTGAATCCCATTTAAGGGCCTGATCTTCGAATTTTGACTTGGTGAACCAAAGGACAAAGTCATTCTTGTTGCGTTTGTTGGTGTCTTCCTCAACGCCCTCGCGAACGCCTACAGCCAGGTCCTCCTCGTTGAAGTCGTTGAAAATATAATACTTTTCAAGCTTTGATGTATCGAAATAAACATTGCCGCCTGCCTGATAGGCATAGCCTGTCTCAAGCAGCTTTGTGATTATTCTTATGTAATCATCTATGCAATTGGTGGCCGGCTCAACAACGTCCGGACGCTTTATGTTGAGCTTTGCACAGTCGGAAAAGAACGCGTCGGTATAGAACTGAGCGATTTCCATAACGGTCTTGTGCTCCCGGCGGGCGCCCTTGAGCATTTTATCCTCGCCCTCGTCGGCGTCGGAGGTGAGGTGGCCGACATCGGTTATGTTCATAACCCGCTTTACGTTATAGCCAGCATAGCGGAGGTACTTTTCAAGGACGTCCTCCATTATGTATGAGCGGAGATTGCCGATGTGAGCAAAGTGGTATACAGTGGGTCCGCAGGTATACATTGAGACAAGCTCAGGATTGTTGGGAACAAACTCCTCACGCTTTCTGGAAGCGGAATTGTAGAGAATCATGATTTAAATCTCCTGTTTATCAGTCTTTAAAAACATCCCTGTTAACGACGAAATACTCAACTCCGGAATAAACGGTTGTTAACAGTATAAGAGCAATTACAACATAGTCAAGAAGAATGGACCGGGAACAGATAATCATTGCGCCAAGACCGACCATTGTAACCGCGGTTTTTACCTTGCCGGATTTTGCAGCCGCAATAACGGAACCCTTCTGGGCGGCGATGAGTCTCATGCCGGAAACGGCGAACTCACGGAATATTACAATTGCGACGGCCCATCCGGGCATAATGCCCTGCTCCGTGAATATGACCATTACGGAAAGAACCAGCATTTTATCGGCTAAGGGGTCCATAAACTTGCCGATGTTTGTAATCTGATTATAATGTCTGGCAATGTAACCGTCAGCCATATCCGAAACGCAGGCGATTACATAAACCGCAAAGGCCCACACGTTGAGCTTGAGATAGGCGAGGACCATATACACCGGGATTAAAACTATACGAACGAGTGTAATTTTGTTGGCAGTTGTGTTCATTCCTCAACCTCCCGGCCATATAAAATTCCGTCCTCGGCGGAGATTATATATACGTTGGCGAATTCGCCCTCGTGGCATTCACCGGTAAACTGAACCTCACCGTCTATGTCAGGGGAATCCGCATATGAGCGGCCAACGAGCATAAGGGACTCACTGTCGCGGTAAAGAGTCAGGACCTTGATTGTTTTTCCAACGAAGGAGGAGCAGAAATCGTCCATAATTCCAGCCTGAAGCTGATTAATCAGATCCGCACGCCGCAGAGCCTCCTCCTCGCTGCACCGCTCCATAAGGGCGGCCGGAGTGCCCTCCTCGGGGGAGTAGGGGAAAACGCCTGCCCGCTCTATACGCGCCTCTTTAAGGAACTCACAGAGCTCTTCAAACTCAGCCTCGCCCTCACCGGGAAGGCCGGCAATAAGGGAGGTGCGCAGAACAAGACCGGGAATGCGCTCACGCAGCGTTTTGAACAGGGAACGGATTTCGTCTCCGGTGCCGCGACGGTTCATGGCTTTTAAGATGTTATTATTAATATGCTGAATGGGAATGTCAAGATACTTAACAACCTTGGGGTTTGAGGCAATCTCTTCGATAAGCTCGTCATCAAACTGGTCAGGGTAGAGGTAATGCAGGCGTATCCATTCAATGCCGTCTATTTCGGAAAGGCGGTGGATAAGCTCCGCAAGACAGCGCTTTCCATAACGGTCAGTGCCATAGCGGGTTATGTCCTGAGCAATTACTATAAGCTCCTTAACTCCGTGCTGCGCCAGATCCTGAGCCTCGGCAATTATATTTTCAATGCTGCGGGAACGATAGCGCCCGCGAATATAGGGAATTGCACAGAAGGCGCAGAAATTGTTGCAGCCCTCGGCTATCCTTAAATATGCCCATGACGGGCCGGTTGACAGGACACGGGGGATTTCATCCACCGGTGCGCTGGAGCTGAGGAAGGACTCAAACATCTCATCATTGAACACGGCCTGCGCCGCGTTGACAATTTCACCGAAGCTGCCAACACCGGTAACTCCGTCAAGCTCCGGAAGCTCTGTCATGATGCTGTCTTTATATCTCTCGGTAAGGCAGCCGGCGGCGATAATCTTTTGGGGGCGGCCGGTCTGCTCACGAAGCTGAGCCATTTCAAGAATCGTGTCAATGGCTTCGGACTTTGCCGCTTCTATAAAGCCGCAGGTGTTGACGATTACAAGATCGCTGTTTTCCGGCTCACCAATAAGCTCAAAGCCCGCCTCGCTCATCAGATATAGCATCTGCTCGCTGTTTACCAGATTCTTGGCACAGCCAAGGGATATTAAGGAAAATGTTTTGCTCATGGTTTTAATATGCATCTGCCTCATCACCAATGCGACGCACAGCTGAGTTGATAACCTCTGAGCTGAAGCCGCGCCTATACATGGCTGAGGCGGCCTTTCTTATCTGTTCGGGGTCATGCGGGTCCTTAACACGACGCATAATAAGCTCATAGACAGAGTCTGCGTCCTCGTCAGGCGCTTCCTCCATGCTGAGACTTACTATGTCACGGTTAAGTCCGCGTTTAAACAGCTCACCTTTAATTCTGCCTTTGCCGTAACCCTTGGCGGTATAGTGCCTTATAATGGCTGCGGCATAGCTTTCGTCATCTATAAGGCGAAGCTCGGTAAGCCTGTTTACGCAGTAGTCGGCAGTTTCCTCATCGGCCCCTTTATCAAGCAGTTTTTTGCGGATTTCAGACGCGGAATACATCCGCTTCGTGAGATACCCCGCAGCGCGCTGGAGCATTTGCTCCCGGACCGATTCGGACCGGTCACTGCTCATATCTCATCAAAATCATCAGCCTGAATGTCAACAGGCTTTGCAGCGGCCCTCGCGGGAGCGGGATTACCGGTGCGACCCTCATAGAGACGGTCGAAGTTCTCGCGAATCTGCTCTTCAACCTCGGCGCACTTGTCGGGATTGTTGCGGAGATAATCTTTAACGGCGTCTCTGCCCTGCATGCGCTCGCCGCAGCAGGTGAACCATGCTCCGGCCTTTTCAATTATGTCAAGCTTAACGCCCATGTCCACGATTTCACCCAGCTTGGAAATGCCCTCGCCATAGATGATGTCAAATTCAGCCTCACGGAACGGGGGAGCGACCTTGTTCTTGACGACCTTTGCACGGGTGCGGTTACCAATCATCTGGCCGTTGACCTTTAGGGTTTCGATACGGCGGACGTCTATGCGGACTGAGGAATAATACTTAAGCGCGAGACCACCGGGGGTCGTTTCGGGGTTACCATACATAACGCCGATTTTCTGGCGCAGCTGGTTTATGAATATAACAGTGCAGTTGTTCTTGGAAATTGCGCCTGCGAGACGTCTCATGGCCTGAGACATGAGTCTTGCAAGAGCGCCGACAACAACATCGCCAACCTCACCCTCGAGCTCAGCACGGGGAATAAGGGCCGCGACAGAGTCGATTACGACAATATCAACAGCGCCTGAGCGAACCAGGGACTCGGCAATGTCAAGCGCCTGCTCGCCTGTATCGGGCTGGGAGATGAGAAGATCGTCTATATTAACGCCAAGAGCGCGGGCATACGCCGGCTCCAGGGCGTGCTCAACGTCGATATATGCCGCGTCTCCGCCCTTCTGCTGAGCAGATGCGACGGCGTGAAGAGCAAGGGTCGTTTTACCTGATGCCTCAGGTCCATAAATTTCAATAATTCTTCCTCTGGGGATGCCTCCTATGCCGAGAGCCAGGTCAAGAGAAAGGGAGCCCGTTGAAAGAGCTTCAACATTAACGGAAATGTCCTGGCCGAGACGCATTATTGTCCCTTTGCCATAGTCCTTTTCAATCTTGGCAATGGCCGTGGCCAAGGCCTTCTTTCTGTCTGATTCCTCCGGAGTCATCGGAGTTGCTTTTTCCTTTTTCGCTGCCATAATTAACTTCTCACTTTATATAATATTTTTTAATTAAACCCGATAACCGCCCGGTCGGTTCCAAGGGTATCCTTCCGGGTTTCATATGATTTGAAGCCGGCATCAAGAAGCATTGAACCGACATCCCCGGCCTGCTCCTCACCAACCTCAAATATAATAATTCCACCATCCTTCAGGCAGGAATTATAATTTTTAATTATTGAACGATAGAACTTCAGCCCATCATCTCCGCCGTCCAGCGCGGTGACAGGTTCAAAATCCTTAACGGACTTATCCAGTGTTTCTATTTCAGCGGTTTTAATATAGGGTGGATTGGCAATTATCATGTCAAATCTGCCGAGACTGACAGGAGGTCTTGACAGCGCGTCCGCCTGCATGCAGATAACCCTGGGGGAGACGCCGTTTAAAACCATATTCTTTTTGCAGACCTCCAGGGCCGCGGGACTGATGTCTATGTCCACAAATCTTGCGGCGGGAAACACTGACGCAACTGCGCAGGTTATGCAACCGCTGCCACAACACAGGTCAAGAATCCGGGCCTGCATGTTAACGCCCGTAAACAGTTCACGGGCCGCCTCAACCAGCACCTCAGTGTCCATCCGGGGGATAAGCACATCCGGTGTTACATATATTGGAAGACCATAAAACTCCCATGAACCGGTTATATATGCCACCGGCTCACCGGTAAGCCTGCGGGAGGCATAATCCATAGCCTTGACGGAGACTTCGTCAGTGGTGTAAAGGTTAAGGTCACGCATCAGGCGGGTTACAGTTTTGCCCGCTGCTGAGGCGGTTAAAAGCTTTGCCTCCCGGCTGTATCCGTCCACTCCGGCATTCCGCAGGATTGAACGGACATTCAGATATATCTGATTATATGTTATCATATAAAATTATCTGCCCCACTCGTCTGCGCCCTTCTCCTCGGGAATAACGAGCTGAAGAGCACGGATTGCGCACTCAATCATTCCATCCTCGGGCTCGGCGGTGGTAATGCGCTGGAGCCACTTGCCGGGAGCGGAGAGCACATGGGAAAGCGCATTGTCATGCAGACCGCACCAGCGGTTTATCTCGTAGCTTATTCCCACAACGACAGGAAGCAGGAGCAGATGAAACAGCATACGAAAAGCGGTGTTTGACGTGACAACAACGGAATTTACGAGAATGCTGACGATTACAACTACCAGCAGGAAGCTTGTTCCGCAGCGGGGGTGAAAGCGTGACTCGGTGCGAACGTTCTCCACGATGAGGTCACGGCCGTGCTCATAGCAGAAGATTGTCTTGTGCTCGGCGCCGTGATACATAAATACCCTGGCAACATCCTTCTCTTTGCTGCAGAGGAACATGTATATGATTAAAATAATAATCTTGCAAGCGCCCTCGGTGAGATTCCTTAAAACATACCTGTCATGGAGGGGCTTGATAAGACCAACCAGGAACGTTGGGAGGAAGATGAACAAAAACAGAGCCAGCGCAACGCCAAGAACTGCGGAAACGGCGATTATAATGTCCTTTGCCTTCTCAGCGCTGAAGTGCTTTTCTATCCACAGGTCAAGCTTGTCCGGCTCGCCCTGCTGATCCTCGGGGATAAGGCTGGCGGAATACATAAGGGCCGACATGCCTTTAATCAGTGAGTCGAGAAACGTAACAACGCCGCGGATAAGAGGCTTACCCAGGATCGGATATTTGTCACGGACGAATTTGAGCTCCTCGGTTTTTTCAATGAGCCCATCCTCTCCGCGGCAGACGATAGCCTGCATTTTTGGGCCGCGCATCAGGATTCCTTCCATCAGCGCCTGGCCGCCTATTGAAGTTTTAAACCCGCAGGCGGAATTTTTTTCTGCCATTTATGCTCCTTACTTAGCTGAATTAATGGGCAGCTTTACTGTTACGATGCAACCACCGCCTTCAGCGTTAGCAACAAGGAGTTCACCATTGTGGCGGGAAACAATCTCGTCACACACAGCAAGGCCGATGCCTGTGCCTCTGTTTTTGGAGCTGCCCTTATAGAATTTCTCTTTTACACGCGGAAGCTCATCAGCCGGAATTCCGCGTCCGTAATCTCTGACGGTGATATAAACATAATCTTTGTCAAACCGCAGACCCACATCGGTCTTTTTTCCGTCTCCGCCGTGCTTTGAGGCATTGTCCAGCAGATTAAGGAAAACCTGCTTCAGCCTTTCCGGATCGCCCATAATAAAAGGAGGATCATCGTCGGGGCCTGAATATGTTACGGTGATGCCCGCCTGCTTTGCCAGCTCACCATAGGTGAAAATAGCGTCCTCAAGCTCGGCGGCAATGTCTATGGTTTCAAGACGGAGATTAAAGCGGCCGTCCTGAATTCTTGTAAACTCAAGAAGCTCTTTGACCATACGGGTCAGACGCTCGGCTTCCTTGGTGATAATATTAATGCCGCGCAGTGAATCGCCCTGAACGGCAGGGTCATATGCAATCGTCTCACTCCAACCGGTTATGGCAGTCAGAGGCGTACGCAGCTCATGGGATATCTGGGAGATAAACTCCGTTCTGGTTTTTTCGGAAGCGGCGATTTTCTTTGACATCTCGTTGATTGAATCGGTCAAGTCACCGATTTCATTATCAACCTTTTTCTCCTCCTGGTCACCGTAGCTTCCGTCTGCAATACGGCGGGAAAACACCGCCAGCTGCTCAATCGGGTCTGTTACATAAACGCGAAACCAGACATTGAGGAGTATTATATAAATGCATATGACTGCCATTGTAATGACAGCCATAGCAACATAGCCTCTTACAACCAGCCAAACAGTAAGCAACAGCAGTGTGAGCGCTGCGATGCCCGAAACAAGAAGCTGATTTTTAAGCTTTGTCCACATTATTTATATGCCTCAGTAACCCCATTTATAGCCGTAACCCCATACGGTCGTAAGGAATTCAGGCTCAGTCGGGTCCGCTTCAATCTTGATTCTTAAGCGGCGGATGTTAACATCAACGGTCTTGAGCTCACCATCAAAGTCATTGCCCCAAACGGCGGAGAGAATATCCTCACGGCTCATTGCACGGCCCGGATTTTCCATAAACAGCTTCATGAGCAGATACTCAATCTGGGTGAGCTTGAGACGGGCTCCATCCTTCTCCAGGGTTCTGTTGCGTGTGTTGAGAATGAACGGGCCACTGGTAATTTCAATTGTCGGGGTGGCCGGCTCGTCTATGTCGAGACGGCGGATAAGCGCGTCAATCCTGGCAGTGAGCTCGGAAGGTGAGAACGGCTTCGTGATATAGTCGTCAGCGCCGGTCATGAGGCCGGTAACCTTGTCTATTTCCTGGGATTTTGCAGAAAGCATGATAATACCCATCTTGGAGCCGGAGGCTCTAATGCGGCGGCAAACCTCAATCCCGTCTATATCAGGGAGCATAACGTCAAGCAGGGCGATTGAAATGTCAGGATTCATTTTAATCTTTTCAAGCGCGTCACCGCCGGTTGCGGCCTCAATGGTTTCAAATCCGTAGCGCCGGAGAGCAATTATAACGAAGCTGCGGATATTGTCTTCGTCTTCAAGAACAAGTATTTTCTTCATGGTTTTATATAGTCATCCTTCCGAGCAAAAATATACACACAATTGTAAATATTATAACATAGCTTTTACAGATTTGGTAGAGCGCAAAAACAGAAAAGTAAAGATTTTTTTCAGTTCGGTTGCCCGAAGTTTCCGCTTATGGACGGAAAACCTTTGAACCGTCTATATCCTTAAGGGTTCCCGCTCCGCACATTACCATTGTGGATTTGAGCTCGCCGGTAATCTTGTCCATATAGATATTAAAGCCTTCCTTGCCCGCACCGTAAATTGCAGTGAGGACAGGCCTGCCGATAAGAACCGCGTCAGCACCGAGAGCCAAAGCTCTGAATACATCAACGCCGCTTCTGATTCCGCCGTCTACAAATATAACGGTCTGCCCCTTAACCGCATCCGCGATTGCCGGGAGGACCTCAGCTGTAGAGGGAACACCGCCCTGAACACGGCCGCCGTGGTTGGAAACAACAATTGCCTTTGCCCCTGCCTCAACAGCCTTGCGCGCACCGGCCGGAGTCATGATGCCCTTGACGATGAACGGCATTTTCGCATAGGAAATTATCTCAGCCATTTCGTCGACGGTCTTGCTGCCGGCGTTGGGGTTCATCTTTTTGAGGAACGGAAGGCCTGCTCCATCAACGTCCATTGCGGCGGCAAAAATATTGTTAAGGTTGAGAATGTCAAGCTTTTCAAAGACAGCCTCCTTGTTCCATGGCTTAATTGTGGGGATGCCCATGCCGTTAATTTTGATCATGTCCTTAATTGAACTCTTCATGATCTCTGGGTCAACTCCGTCGCCGGTAAAGGCCGCAACGCCATATTCATACGCGGCGGGGACGAGGATTGAGTTATATTCAAAGTCTCTATATTTTGGACCGTAGTGCAGATCCAGTGAGCCAAGGGGAGCGGCAAAAACAGGAGCGGAGAATTTGTGACCAAAGAGCTCGAAGGATATATCCGGGGTATAGTTCGGGTTCAGAGTGTCCATGTTAACGCAGATTTCCTGCCACTTGTCATAGTTGCGGGCTGCAGCGTTGCCGGGGAACTTGCAGCCGGGACCGGGCATTGAGTTGCCGCAGGCCTTGCCGTTGCATACGGGGCAGACCTTGCAGTAAGGGCCGCTGCAGCTTCTGGCTGCTTCAAGAACTTCGTTATAATTCATGTTGATTACCTCACTGTAAAATATTTTAAAAAGTAAATTACTAAATTATCTGATATTTTGCATTCAAAGTCAAGCGCTGCGGGGCAGGTTATTATAATAAATTTTCATCAGGCGCTACAATATCAAACAACGGAATCATTTCCGTCCCGGCGGAGGATATGTCCTGAGTGTAGCCGTTGAGGCCGCGAAGACGCATATAATGCCCCATCGCGTCACTTTCCCCGGCTGAAACAGTCCTTCCAAGCTCACCGGGCAGTTCCGGCCCGGGCATAGGCGTATACTGACTCATTAGAGAAAAAAGGACAGAACCGGCGGGAAAGCTGTCCGCCACAAAGTCAATGGCATCCATGGTGTTGTCTGTATAGCCGGGCAGGATAAGGTGACGTATTAAAACACCGGACTGAAGCATCCCATCTTCGCCGATTTTATATTCACCCCGCTGGCGGAACATTTCGGCAATGGCCTCTGCTGCGCGGAGCGGATAGTCTCCGGCCGCTGAAAGACGCTTGGCAAGGCTTCCGTCCGAGTATTTATAATCAGGCATATAAATATCGACAAGCCCGTCAAGTATTTTTAAAGTTTCCGGCAGCTCGTAGCCGGAGCTGTTCCAAAGAACAGGAATTTTTGGCTTTGCAAGCTCAAGAGCGGAAGCTATGGCACGGGTAAAATGAGTCCCCGTGACGAGATTGATGTTGTGAACGCCCCGGCCCTCAAGAGAGCGGATTATATCCGCCAGCTGCTGAACAGTGAGCTCCTTTCCGCGGCTGCTCCTGCTTATGTCTCTGTTCTGGCAGAAGACGCAGCGAAGGTTGCAGGACGAAAAGAATATTGCCCCGGAACCGCGGACACCGCTTATGCAGGGCTCTTCACCGAAATGAGGAGCCGCCCGGGCGATAACCGGAAGAGAGGGAGAGGAACAAAAGCCGCCCGGCTTATCGGGCGACCTCTCAACGGCACACCCGCGGGGACAGTCTGAACATATATATGAGTCGATGAACATCCGGTTTACTCCCCGATTAATGATAATTATTAATGTAATTATACATGCGCCACGAAGGATGAGTCAAGCGGGAGACGGAATTATCCAAATGGTCATTTTGCCCAAAAAGGATATTAAAATTTGCTAAATTAAGGGCATAATTGTATAAATTTGCAGAATTGGAATTTTTCACAAAAAAGTTAGTGAATTTTGTGACTTTTGTGATAAAATCAAATCAAACAGAGCAAGATATACTGTTTTTCTGCCGGAAAGGTATGTAAATAACAAATGGTGGATGTAATACTTGTTGAACCGGAAATTCCCCACAACACAGGCGCTATCGCACGAACCTGCGCGGCGACGGGGTCAAGGCTCCATCTGATTAAGCCGCTGGGCTTTGAGCTGTCTGACAAATATCTGAAGCGCTGCGGCCTGGACTACTGGCACCTTGTAACTGTTTCGGTCTACGAAAATCTGGACGAATTCTTCGAAAAAAACGGAGATGAAAATCTTTTCCTGGCAACAACCAAGGCTCCCAGAGACTATACTCATGCTGATTTGAGCGGAGATGTCAAGCTCATGTTCGGCAAGGAAACGGCGGGCCTTCCGGAGTGGCTCAGGGAAAAGTATTACGACCGCTGCATCAGAATTCCGATGATCAGCGAGGCAAGAAGCCTTAACCTTTCAAACTCGGCAGCTATCCTTACATACGAGGCCCTGCGCCAGCAGGGATTCGCAGGACTTCTGGGCACCGGCTCGATGCTCAGGGGAGATAAATAAGTTATTTAATATTTTAATGGAGGAAAAAGTAAATGAATTACAACAAGAAATCTGTTGAAGAAGCAGACGTTAACGGCAAGAAGGTTCTTCTTCGCTGCGACTTTAACGTCCCCCAGAACAAGGAAACCGGCGAGATCACTTCAGACAAGCGTATTGTTGCCGCAATCCCCACAATTAAGTATCTTCTCAGCAATGGCGCTGCTGTTATCGCATGCTCACACCTTGGCAAGCCCAAGGGAGAGTGGAAGACAAAGCTTTCTCTCGCTCCTGTTGCAAAGCGCCTCTCCGAACTCCTCGGCCAGGATGTTATTTTTGCAAGTGACATAATTGGCGACGATGCCAAGGCAAAGGCAGCCGCTCTCCAGCCCGGCCAGATTCTCCTTCTTGAGAACCTTCGCTTTGACCCGCGCGAGGAAAAGAATGACCCCGAGTTTGCAAAGGAACTGGCTGACATGGCAGAGATTTTCGTATCCGACGCATTCGGAACAGTTCACAGAGCACATGCTTCAACAGCAGGTGTTGCAGCATTCCTTCCCGCATATTCCGGAATGCTTATTGCAAAAGAGCTTTCAGTTATGGGCAAGGCTCTTGACGATCCGAAGCGCCCGTTCGTTGCAGTTCTTGGCGGCGCAAAGGTTTCAGACAAGATTGCTGTTATCAACAACCTTCTCGACAAGGCTGACACAATAATCATCGGCGGCGGCATGGCTTATACCTTCAAAAAGGCTCAGGGCTTTGAGATAGGCAAATCACTTCTTGAGGAAGACCGTATCGACTATGCAAAGGATATGATTAAAAAGGCAGCTGACAATGGCGTTAAGCTCCTTCTCCCGATTGACAACTACTGCGCAGCTGAGTTCAGCGCGGATGCTGAGCCGGTTCTCTGCGGCGAGAATATCCCCGCTGACATGATGGGCATGGATATTGGACCGGAGACAGTCAAGCTCTTCTCAGACGCTGTTAAGGGTGCAGGCACAATAGTCTGGAACGGACCTATGGGCGTTTTCGAGTTCGAAGCCTTCGCAAACGGCACAAAGGCAATGGCACAGGCTCTTGCAGATTCCGGCGCAATCACAATTGTTGGTGGCGGCGACAGCGCGGCTGCAGTTGAAAAGCTCGGCTATGCTGACAAAATCACTCATATCTCAACAGGCGGCGGCGCATCTCTCGAGTTCCTCGAGGGTAAGGCTCTTCCCGGTGTTGTATGCCTGCTTGATGCCTGAGGGAATCACCTATGAACAGAAAGTATCGTAAGACAATAATCGCCGGAAACTGGAAGATGAACAACACGGTTTCCGATGTAAAGCCCTTTATGGAGGAAATCAAACCGCTTCTTCCAACACCGAAGCCCTGCGACATCGTTCTCTGCGCTCCCGCGGTAATGGTTCCTGCAATGATTAAGTTCGGCAAGGAATGCAAAATCTCCGGCGGCGCACAGGATGTTTCCGCATATGAAAAGGGCGCTTACACAGGCGAGGTTTCCGCAACACAGCTGGCAGACATCGGAACAAAATACTGCATCGTCGGCCACTCCGAGCGCCGCCAGTATCACGGCGAGAGCGACATGCTTGTCAACGCAAAGGCAAAGGCTCTTATTGCAAAGAACATAACAGCCATCGTATGCGTAGGCGAGAGCCTTGAGCAGCGCGAGGCAGACCTTACTCTGGAATATATCGCATATCAGGTTAAGGCTGCTCTCAGCGGCATAAGCGCATCTGAGCTTCACAAGGTCGTAATTGCATATGAACCCATCTGGGCAATAGGCACCGGCAGAACGGCAACTGCTGAGCAGGCTGAAGAGGTCTGCGAGTCAATCCGCGCGGTTGTCCGCAAAATGTACGGCGCACGGGCTGCCAGAGCATTGTCAATACTCTACGGCGGCAGCATGAACGCCAAAAACGCGGAAGAGCTTCTTGCACAGCCGGATATAGACGGTGGTCTTATCGGCGGCGCATCACTCAAGCCGGCTGACTTCGCAACAATTGTTAAGGCATCCATTCAGTAAAGGAACATAACAGACAATGAAAAAAGCTGTTCTTGTAATAATGGACGGGTTCGGCATCGCTCCGGCAGCACCGGGCAATGCCATTACCAACGCAAATACTCCCAATCTCGACAAGCTTTTCGCTGAATATCCCAACAGTCTCCTCCAGGCCTCCGGCCTGGATGTGGGACTCCCGGAGGGACAGATGGGCAACTCTGAGGTCGGCCACACGAACATTGGCGCGGGCCGTATAGTTTTTCAGATTCTGCCCAAAATCACTCAGGAGATTTCAACGGGCAAATTTTTCGAAAACGCTGTTTATATCAAGGCAATTGACGACGCGGTTAACAACGGCAAGCCTCTGCATGTCATGGGGCTGCTTTCAACAGGCGGCGTCCACAGCCACCTTACTCATATTTTGGCTATGCTGGATATGGCAAAGCAGAGGGGTGTTAAGAACGTATATGTTCACTGCTTCCTTGACGGGCGCGACGTCGCTCCTACGTCGGGAGCCGGCTTCCTCCGCGAGCTGCAGGCCAAATGCGATGAGCTTGGCAACGCGAAAATCGCAACTGTTCAGGGCCGTTTCTGGGGCATGGACAGAGACAAGCGCTGGGACCGTGTTGAGGCTGGCTACAACGCGATTGTATGTGGTGAAGGCGTCATGGCTGACGATGCGGCTGAGGCTGTTGAGGCAAGCTATGCGGAAAACGTCACCGACGAGTTCGTTAAGCCGACCGTTATCTGCCCTGAAGGCGTAATCAACCAGGGTGACAGCGTTATATTCATGAACTTCCGCCCGGACAGAGCAAGAGAAATGACATATGCTCTTAACCTTCCGGAGTTTGACGGGTTCAACAGAAAGAAAACTGTATATCCTCTTTCATATGTTTGCACTGCGCAGTATGACGAAGCTCTTACTCTGCCAATTGCATATCCTCCCGAGGTTCTTGAAAGCACCATCGGTGATATAATCTCCGAAGGCGGCATGCGTCAGTTCCGTATTGCAGAAACTGAGAAATACGCTCATGTAACCTTCTTCTTCAACGGCGGCGTTGAGAAGCAGTTCGAGGGAGAGGACAGATGCCTGGTTCCTTCACCGAAGGAGTTCGCTACTTACGATCTGGTTCCTGAAATGAGCGCACGCACTGTATGCGACAAGCTTGTTGACGCAATCAGCAGCGACAATTATTCACTCATAATCTGCAACTTTGCCAACTGCGACATGGTAGGCCACACGGGAGTTATGGACGCGGCAATCAAGGCCGTTGAAACCGTTGACGAGTGCATCGGCAGAATTTATGCCGAGGTATCAAAGCATGATGACACGGTCCTGCTTATAACTGCTGACCACGGCAACGCTGACGTTATGTTCGACGAAACCGGCAAGGTAAACACAGCCCATACGACCAATCCTGTTCCTTTCATCGTATGTGACAAGGGCGTAACAGTAAAGCCGGGCCGCCTGGCAGACATCTCACCGACAATACTTGACATAATGGGCCTTACACAGCCGGCAGCTATGACAGGCGAGAGCCTTGTTTCAAAGGCCTGAGCCGTAATGGAGCGTATCGCGGATGAAACAGTATCTTGAAATAACCGATGTTCTCGGCCGCGAAATCCTGGACTCACGGGGCAACCCAACCGTTGAGGTTGAGGTTACCCTGGAGGATGGGACGATGGGCCGCGCCGCCGTTCCCTCCGGCGCTTCAACCGGCATGTATGAAGCGTGCGAGCTGCGTGACGGTGACATGGACCGTTATCTGGGCAAGGGCGTACGATCGGCCGTCGATAATGTCAACACGGAAATAATGGAGGCGTTAATCGGTCTAAATGCCCTGGAGCAGACGATGATAGATAATGTCCTCATTGACCTGGACGGAACTCCAAACAAGTCCCGGCTTGGCGCTAACGCCATTCTTGGCGCTTCCTTGGCGGTGGCTAAGGCTGCCGCTGCGGCAACCGGCATGAGCCTTTATAATTATATAGGCGGAGTTAACGCTAAGGAGCTGCCTGTTCCGATGATGAACGTCCTTAACGGAGGGCAGCATGCGTCCGGCTCGAACGTGGATATTCAGGAATTCATGATAATGCCTGTGGGGGCCAAAAGCTTTAGCGAGGGACTGAGACAGTGCGCGGAGGTATTCCACGCGCTCAAGAAGGTGGTTCCCGCCTCCGGCGTCGGAGACGAGGGAGGCTACGCGCCTAACGTCGAAAGCGACGAGGACGCCCTAAAGGCCCTGGTCTGCGCCATAGAAAAGGCAGGCTATGCTCCGGGCGAGGACTTTATGATTGCAATAGACGGCGCAGTTTCCGACTGGTACTGCGAAGAGGACGGATGCTATCATCTGCCTAAGCGGGGGACTGTTTTAACCTCCGGCGAGATGGTTGACATGTGGGAGAGCTTTGTTGACAAATATCCCATTATATCAATCGAAGACGGTCTTGGCGAAAATGACTGGACCGGCTGGCAGTTGATGACCAAGCGTCTTGGCAACCGCATTCAGATTGTCGGAGACGATCTTTTCGTAACTAACACTGCCAGAATAAAAAAGGGAATTGAGCTGAAGGCTGCAAACGCGGTTCTTATTAAGCTCAACCAGATTGGCACTCTTTCCGAAACTCTGGATGCAATTCAGGCCGCCCACCGTGCCGGATGGACAGCCATCGTGTCACACCGCTCCGGCGAAACTGAAGACACGACAATTGCCGATATATCCGTTGCCGTTAACGCGGGACAGATTAAAACCGGCGCACCCTCAAGAACGGACCGGGTTGCCAAGTATAACCAGCTGCTCAGAATAGAAGAGGAGCTTGATGACGCGGCTATCTATCCGGGACGCTCCACGTTCTTCTCTATAAGATAAAAATGAAAAAAAGAAAAAGAACCTCACCATTGATTTTTGTGCTTGCGGCAATCCTGATTATAGCGATTGCTGCCCTGGCCGGGGCTCTTGCAGCTGCGCGAAGGACAGATTCAGCCTCCGCGCAGTCTGTTAATGCCGGAACGGAGCGGCTCCTTGAGGCCTCCGCACCGTCACAGACCCCTGAGCCCACTGCTGAACCGACTCCTGAACCAACGCCTGAGCCGCTTGACTATGGTGTTTCAGACATTGACGGGGACGGGATTATTTCCCAGAAGTTCAGCTATAAGGGCGCTACAATATATATAACAATCGTCCTTGACCCTGACAGGGTCTTCATTGGTACTGCTGATGATAACCCGGAGCATAAATGGGGATATGGCGCAACCCTTGACACCATCGTTGAAAAATATGGAGCTGTGGGCGGAATTAATGCCGGCGGCTTTGTGGATGACAACGGAACCGGAAGCGGCTGGCCACCTGACGGAATTACATATTCAAACGGCGTCTGCTTTAATGACCAGGAGGCTGGACCTGTTGCGGGAATATGTGATGACGGAGTTTTCCGCGTAGGCAACTACTCATATGAGGAATGCGAAGCTCTTGGCATGCGGGACGCGGTTTCCTTTGGCCCGCTGCTGATAATTGACGGAGAGCGCAACTACGGCGAGCTGTATGACAGCAACCTCTGCCCGCGCACGGCTATAGGTCAGCGGGAGGATGGCGCAATAGTGATGCTCATCGCTGACGGGCGCCAGGCGTACTCAACAGGAATTACATATAATGACTGTGCGGATATTCTGTATGAATACGGGTGCGTTAACGCGGCGAATATGGACGGGGGAAACTCAACCTCGCTGTGGTATAACGGCAGTCTTATTAACCGCCCGGCAAACGCCGCCGGCGGAACAAGAGACCTGCCTGACGCGTGGCTGATAAAGCCTCTTGCATCGGGAGAGACAGGCGAGTTCGGAGCCGAGAGTGACCAGGCTCTGTACAGCACCATGGATGCCTCGGACGGAACACCTGTTTCCGGCGAAACTCTTGATGAATTGACGGCCTTTACCGATGCTTTTGCCGACGTTTACTATGGCTTCTTCGGCACAGTCTATGTAGACTATTATTACCCGGAGCTGTGCCGATTTGTTAAAGAGGGCAGCGATCTGCGAACCCGAATGGATCAGGCCGCGGGAGACCGCCAGTGGATTAACGCGGGCTACAATAACCTGGAAAACAGGCACGTTATAAGCGCTGACCGGCTATCTGACGGAACATACCGGGTTGTATACGGGGTAGACATAACCGAGTATGCAACCTACTGGCAATTCCAGACGGCTGACGAGCTTGTTATATACCTGGAGCAGGCGCCGGAGTCCACCTACGGCTGGCTTGCAACGCGAACTGAATGACAATTATTAACTGTGCATACGGAGAAACATAAAAATGTATAAAAAAGGCTTTGACAACGATCAGTATCTCGCTCTTCAATCGGCGAGAATTGCCGAACGCATAGACGAGTTCGGCGGCAAGCTGTATCTCGAATTCGGCGGAAAGCTGTTTGACGATTACCACGCCTCCCGAGTTTTGCCCGGCTTTGAGCCGGACAGCAAAATCCGTCTCCTTCTCCAGATGAAGGACCGGGCCGAGATGGTTATTGCAATCAATTCCAACGACATCGAAAACAATAAGGTCCGTGGTGACCTGGGCATAACATATGACCTGGATGTTCTCCGCCTTATAGACGCGTTCAGGGGAGCGGGACTGTATGTGGGCAGTGTTGTCCTTACACAGTTCGCCGGTCAGACAGGGGCCGAGGCATATAAAAAACGTTTGGAGTCTCTGGGAATAAAGGTCTATCGCCACTATCCTATTCCGGGATACCCATCGGACGTGGACAAGATAGTCAGCGCAGAGGGCTACGGCCGAAATGAATATATCGAAACGACAAGACCTCTCGTCGTGGTAACCGCTCCGGGACCGGGCAGCGGAAAAATGGCAACCTGCCTTTCTCAGCTTTACCATGAGCATCAGCGGGGGATTCAGGCGGGATACGCCAAGTTCGAAACCTTCCCAATCTGGAACCTGCCTTTGAAGCACCCTGTAAACCTCGCATATGAGGCGGCAACTGTGGATCTGGCGGACGTTAATGTAATAGACCCGTTCCATCTTGAGGCTTACGGCCAGGCTACGGTTAACTATAACCGCGATGTTGAGATATATCCTGTTCTTAACGAGATATTCACAATGATTTATGGTGAGTCCCGCTATAAATCTCCCACCGACATGGGCGTTAATATGGCAGGCTTTGCAATTTGTGACGATGATGCGGTCCGTGAGGCAGCAAAGCAGGAAATTATCAGAAGATATTATACTGAGCAGATTAAGCTCACCCGTGGCCAGTCTACTCCTGACGCGATAAAAAGCCTTGAGCTCATTATGAAGCAGGCCGGAGTTCAGCCTGAGGACAGAAGGGTAGTCGGCGAGGCACTGCTGAAGGAGCAGATGACCGGAGGTCCTGCTGCGGCAATTGAACTGCCTGACGGGAATATCGTTACCGGAAGAACAACAGAGCTTTTGGGCGCGTCATCGGCAGCGCTGGTTAACGCGCTTAAGTATCTTGCAGGCATTGAGGACGAGGTAAGGCTTATTTCCCCGTCTGTAATAAACGCGGTTCAGCGGCTTAAGGTTGAGTGCCTTGGAGGAAAGAACCCGTGTCTTCACTTAAACGAGCTGTTAATTGCACTGTCAGTCTGCGCTGAAAGCGATGAAAGCGCAAAGCTGGCGATGGACCAGATTAAGAGCCTTAAAAACAGCGAGGCACACTCAACTGTCCGCCTTTCGCGCCAGGACGAGGACACCTTCCGCAAGCTGGGAATTAATCTGAGCATGGAGCCTGTATATCAGACAAAGAAGCTCTATCATCGCTGAGTACCGATCTCTTAAAATTGTGTTGACAAGCGAGCTCGTTGTGAGTATAATACTACCGTTTAAAAAAGCCAGTTGATTATATTGGCCCGAAGGGTGCGAAAGCACTTTTGGAGGGAGGGAAACAGATTGTCAGAGGTATACGTAAAGGAGAACGAATCACTTGACAGCGCTCTTAAGCGTTTCAAGCGTACCTGCGCAAAGTCAGGCGTTCTTGCTGATCTCCGCAAAAAGGAGTATTACCAGAGCCCCAGCGTTAAGCGCCGCAAAAAGAGCGAGGCAGCCCGCAAGAATAAGAATAAGCGCTACTATTAATCAAATGCATATTCTTCAAATCCCTGTGCCGAGAGGCATGGGGATTTTCTATTATATGCAGTAATAAGTTTTTCTTCTTATATAAGAGCTTTTATCTGTTTGACTGTTGTTTAACATGGTGCTATATTTTCACCATCGAAGGGAGCTCATAACGGGCACCAAAAAGGAGGAAGACAAAATGAAAAAGAATTTACTCAAAGCGCTTTCAATCGCACTGCTTTTGTGCATGGTCCTTTCCCTGACGGCATGCGGCAGCAGCTCATCAGCGGGTTCAACAGCCGATGAGACACCGGCAGTTGAAGAAGCGGCGGCCTCCACTGAGGAAGCAGTCACAGCTGAAGCTACAGTCTATAAGGTTGGCATCTGCAACTATGTAGACGATGCATCACTGAATCAGATAGTAGAAAATCTTCAGTCACGGCTTGAAGTAATTGGCGAAGAGAACGGCTGCGAGTTTGAAATTTACACTCAGAACTGCAATGCTGACGCGGCGGTTATGGAGCAGATTATTCAGCAGTTCATTGCAGACGGCGTAGACGCAATGGTCGGCGTTGCAACTCCGGTTGCAATGACAATGCAGGCAGACACAGAGGAAAATCAGATTCCGGTTATCTTCGCCGCAGTTTCAGATCCTCTTTCCGCAGGACTGGTAGACTCTCTCGAGGCTCCGGGAGCAAATATAACCGGAACATCGGACTTCCTCAACACAGACACAGTGCTTGACCTTATATTTGCCCAGAACCCTGATGCAGCAAAAATCGGGCTGCTCTATGACATCGGCCAGGATTCTTCCGCAACACCTATTGCTGCTGCCAAGGAATATCTGGATGCTAAGGGCGTTGAGTATGTTGAGGCAACCGGAACAAACAATTCCGAGGTCCTTCTCGCAGCTCAGAACCTGGTCGCTGACGGTGTAGACGCGGTATTCACCCCGACTGACAACACCATTATGACAGCCGAGCTTTCAATCTACGAGACGTTTGCAGAGGCCGGAATTCCTCACTACTGCGGTGCCGACTCCTTTGCCCTGAACGGAGCATTCCTGGGCTTCGGCGTTGACTATGCAAACCTTGGAAGCGAAACTGCTGATATGGTTGCGGAAATTCTTATTAACGGAGCAAACCCGGCTGAACTGAGCGTTATGACATTTGACAACGGAACCGCAAGCATCAACAAGGAAATCTGCGAGGCTCTGGGCTATGATTTCGACACAGTCTCCGAAACCTTCGCACCCTACTGCACCCAGATTGTTTCCTTTGACGCAGTTGCAGAAGCATTCGAATAATGGATATAATTTCTCTTCTGTCTCTCAGCGAAACGGCGCTTGAGCTTGGACTTATATGCTCTCTAACTGTTCTGGCACTGTTCCTGAGTTACCTGATGCTTAATGTATGCGACCTTTCAACCGATGGATGCTTCACACTGGGAGCTGCTGTCGGGGCAGTGGTAGCAATCTCAGGTCACCCATATCTTTCAATCCTCGCTGCTATGGCAGCGGGGATTGTCTCCGGCTATATAACAGCTCTTTTGCAAACCCGCATGGGAATAGACAGCCTGCTGGCAGGTATTATCGTAAACACGGGACTGTATTCCGTTAACATTGCGATAATGGGCGGATCATCTCTGCTGAATATGAACAAGACGGACACTGTGTTTACGGCTTTTAAAAGTCTGCTGAAGGGTACTGTGCTTTCACAGTATTATAAGCTCATTGTCGCTGTTATTGCTGTTGCACTGGTAATAGCTTTTTTGTGCCTTTTCCTGAGGACACGTCTTGGCCTTGCAATCAGGGCGACGGGCAACAACCCGGACATGGTTAAGTCCTCCTCCATAAACCCTGTTTTCACAACGACGGTAGGTCTGTGCGTTGCCAACTCATTCACAGCTCTCAGCGGCTGCCTGCTTGCTCAGTCCCAGAAGTCAGTCAGCATAGACATCGGCTCAGGCATGGTTACGGTTGCTCTTGCCTCACTGCTTATTGGAGTGACGATTATGGGACGCGGCAGCATATTCAAAAGAGCCGTCGGCGTTGTACTGGGGTCCTTTATATTCCGTCTGGTATATATGATTGCGCTGCGCTTTAATATGCCGGCGTTTATGCTGAAGCTTATTTCGTCGATTATTGTTATAATCGCAATTTCCTTCCCGTATCTCCGCAATAAGTGGCCCGAGGTAAAGCGAAGACTTCAGCACAGAAGCAGAAAGGCCGGAGGTGACGCGAAATGATGCTGGAGATTAATCATATTTCGAAAACTTTTAACCCGGGAACTATTAACGAAAAACAGGCCCTGACGGATGTAACACTGCACATGGAGCAGGGGGAGTTTGCGACGATCATCGGTGCAAACGGTGCAGGCAAGTCAACGCTTTTCAATGCCATAGCAGGCAGCTTCATGACTGACAGCGGTGATATATCTCTTGACGGTGAGGACGTGACCTTCGCTCCGGACTATATACGGGCTCGCAAAATAGGCCGGCTGTTTCAGGACCCAATGCGTGGGAGCGCTCCGGGGATGACGATAGAGGAAAATCTTGCTCTTGCCTGCGGTAATGGTGGATGGCTTTCACACGTTTCCAAAAAGGAAAAGAATGACCTGCGGGACAAAATCGCGGTTCTCGGAATGGGCCTGGAGGACAGAATGAACCAGCCGGTTGGACTGCTTTCCGGCGGACAGCGCCAGGCGCTTACACTCATGATGGCGACAATTGTCCCGCCGAAAATTCTTCTTCTGGACGAGCATACAGCAGCTCTGGACCCGGGCACGGCTGACAAGGTTATTGAAATAACAAAAAACGTGGTCGCCGAGCATAATCTCACATGCCTAATGATTACCCATAACATGAGCTCAGCTCTTGAACTGGGGTCAAGAACAATTATGATGGACATGGGAAGAATTGTTCTGGATTTCAGCGGACCGGAGAGGGAAGGCCTTACGGTGGATGATCTGCTTCTGCGCTTCCGTGAGGATACGGGACGCAAACTGGACAATGACAGAATGCTGCTTTCATAAAACTTATAAAAAGCTCTGAATTTCAGAGCTTTTTTCTTGTGTTTTTGGCTAAAACATGTATAATGAAAGTATAGATTATGTAAATTGACTTTAGTATATTCAAATTTTTCAGGAGGCCAAAATGAAAAAGCTTCTTTCTCTGGCTTTAGCCCTTGCAATGTGCTTCTCACTCGTTGCGGTTTCAGCGTCTGCGGATTTCAACCGTTCGTCCCATTCCGGCAAGACATATGGCACGCCGGACGATTCATATGATTCCGGGTTCAATATGGATGAGCCGGAACCACCATATGATTTCGACGAACCTGAAATGATGCCGGGAGAGTTCGAAGACTCTTACTCCGACTATGAGGATGAAGCTTTTGACTTTGGCCGCCGTCCCGGCCCCGGTGAGCGCACGGGTAAAGACGATGAGCCGGAGCGGGATTTCGAGGACGAATTTGACGAAGATTTTGCGTATGAACCGATTTATGCGACCGGCACCTTCGGCGAGGACATTGAGTGGACGCTTGATGGCGGTCTGCTTACTGTGTCCGGCTCAGGCAGAATGTATGACCCGACACGTGACACATATGAAACCGGCGAGACATGGCTGGACTATGCGGATAATATCTGCTATGCGGTAATCGAAGACGGTGTTGAGGATATTTCGGCCTTCGCGTTTTATAACTGCTATAATCTTACCGGAGTTGAAATTCCGGAGTCGGTAACGGAAATCGGCTATGAGGCGTTCCACGGCTGCGAGCAGCTTCAGGTTGTTGAAATTCCGGAGTCAGTAACGGAAATTTCTGAGCTGGCCTTTTCCGGCTGCACAGCTCTTGAGACGGTTAATGTACCGTCGGGAGTTTCCACACTGAAATACGGCGTGTTCAGCGAATGCTTTATGCTTTCGGACGTAACTCTTAACAGCGGGCTTACGTACATAGACGATGATGCTTTCTTTTATAACGAAAGCCTTGAAGCTATTGTTATCCCGGGAACAGTTAAAATTATTGGCGACGCGTTCGATGGCTGCGAGAGTCTCGTTTCTGTCATCTTTACAGGCAGCAAGCCAATTATGGCTGATGACACCTTCAGCGGCTCAATTGTATATTACCCGGCAGACCGGGAGTCTTGGGCTGACGCGGAGCTTTACGGTGCATATATGATGCCCATTGATTTTAACCATATTGGCGAGCTGGTAGCAGCGGCACCGGCAGAAGAGCCGGAGACGGCAGAAGCTGAAGCAGCAGAGCCTGCGGAAGAAATCACAGGCGTCGAAGAGAATGAGACTGCTGAGCTCACCGAAGAACCCGGCGTCGAAGTTGAGGAAGAGGAGGGAACCGCCTCAGCTGAGCTTACAGAAGCGGGGGCGGCAGTTGAACCTGTTATTCCGGCAGATTCTGAGGATGAAGCTGAAGCGGAGTCAATTCCCAACCCGGATGTTACATCCCCTTCAGAAGCAGACCTTGAGGATGTTACTCTTGATAAAATGTTCGTGTTCCCTGATGAAGACAGTTACCTCGATGAATATAAGGCAATGACTGTAGACACGCTCGGCGGAGTCGTTGTTTATGCATCATATGGCGATTGCTATCAGCAGGCAACCCTTTCAAGAAAGGCCAGCGTTACAGCCATTGCTCAGCAGGATGACATGACATGCGTGCTTTATACCGGCCGGGGCGGCGTCCTGAGAGCCGGGTGGATTAAGACAGCTGATCTTGCCGAAGTGGAATTGCCCTGATTATTTGTCATATACCAAAGCTATATAACACAATAAGGATATTACGAAGAGCGTATCTTCGTAATATCTTTATGTCTTAGTATTTCCGGAGGAATGAAATGGATATTAAGCTGAATTATGAGTCCTGGCTCAATAATACTGATTCTGCGACCGTCTCTGAGCTCAGGACAATGTCTCCTGAGCAGATTGAGGACGCGTTTTACCGCAATCTCGCGTTCGGAACAGGTGGACTGAGGGGAGTTATTGGCGCGGGAACAAACAGAATGAATATCTATACCGTTGCCAAAGCTACACAGGGGCTTGCCTCCTGGCTTAATTCAAAATATGAAAATCCTTCCGTTGCCATCGGTTATGACAGCCGCATTAACTCGGATGTGTTTTCCAAAACAGCGGCGTGCGTATTTGCAGCAAATGGAATTAAGGTTAATCTCTGGCCTCAGCTTATGCCTGTGCCGACGGTTTCCTTTGCTGTGCGTTATCTTGGCTGCTCGGCCGGAGTTATGATTACAGCATCCCACAATCCGTCAAAATATAACGGGTATAAGGTCTATGGGGCAGATGGCTGCCAGATTACAACCGGCGACGCGGCCTCAATCCTGGAAATGATTGAAGCAACAGACATTTTCTCCGCCGTAAAAAAGGCTGATTTTAACCAGGCTTTGTCTGACGGAGGGATAAGCTATATAAAGGACGATGTCTATACTGCCTATACTAAGGCCGTTAAAAATCAGAGCGTTCTTTTCGGCGAAAGCATAAGCCGCAACGCGGCGCTTGTTTATTCACCCCTTAACGGTGCCGGACTAAAGCCGGTTTTGCGGGTTTTGACGGAGGAAGGCTATAATAACATAACAGTTGTGGAAGAACAGCGTGAGCCTGACGGAACCTTCCCAACCTGCCCATACCCTAACCCGGAGATTAAGGAAGCAATGGCTCTCGGCATGGAGTACGCCCGCCGCTGCGGGGCTGACTTGCTCCTGGCAACAGACCCGGACTGCGACCGCGTTGGAATAGCAGTAAAAAACAGCGCGGGAGAATATGTCCTTCTTTCGGGCAACGAAACAGGAATACTCTTGCTCGATTATATTTGCTCCCGCAGGAGCTCTGCCGGCAAAATGCCTGCAAATCCCGTTATGGTTAAAACGATTGTTACCACCGATATGGCAGAGAAAATCGCCTCTGATTACGGCGTTAAAACAATAAACGTTTTGACGGGCTTTAAATTTATCGGAGAGCAGATTGGCCTGCTGGAGAAGGCAGGGCGTGCGGAGGACTATATCTTTGGCTTTGAGGAATCGTATGGCTGCCTTGCCGGGACATACGTCAGAGACAAGGATGCGGTCGTCGGTTCACTTTTAATTTGCGAGATGTTTTCATATTATGCTTCGAAAGGCGTTTCACTATATGAAAGACTGCAGGAGCTATACAATAAATATGGCTATTGCCTGAATACGCTCCATTCATATCAGTTTGAGGGCTCTGCCGGATTTGAAAAAATGCAGTCAATAATGGCGTCCCTGCGCACTCCGGGAGCGATGGATTCTCTTGGCGGAGTTAAAATCACCGAGGCAAAGGACTACTCAAAGGGGATTGACGGACTGCCGGCATCTGATGTACTCAAATATAAGCTCGGAAACACGGGCTCTCTTGTTGTTCGCCCAAGTGGAACAGAGCCTAAGCTCAAGGCATATTTCTCAGTCAGCGCGGCGAGTGAGCCGCAGGCAAGAGAAACAGAGAATAATCTCTGCCGGGCTCTTGAAGAGATGCTTTCAGCATGATTGCCATTGCCTCGGCCTTCACCGGTGCGGCGGGCTTTATAAAGAAGCGCTCAAGGGCGGTATTTATAATTATGCTGCTCCTTCTGTGGGTAATAATGGCGTTTACATATGGCGATGCCGATGAAAACGTCTATTCCTCACGCTATAATAACCCCGAGCTCTGGACCGGCAACACAGAGCTCCTTTTCAGCGCAATGATATCGCTTTCTCGCTCCTTCGGTCTTACATACGTTCAGTTCAAAGCGGTGGTCAGGGCCTTTCAGATTATACTTATAGGTGCGGCAGTATGGCGCCTGGCGGAATACCCAAACCTTGTTTTGCTGCTTTACTTTATATATCCCTTCGCCTTTAACGTGACGCAGATACGCAACTCGCTGGCTTGCTCGGTATTTATGTTCTCCTGGATATTCCTGCTGGCAGATGATGATGAACAGCAGGACTTCCCGCATACAAGGCCACGCTTTACCGTTAATGATTTATATTATTTCATATGCATTGTTGTTGCGGGCTTTATCCATACCTCGGCCTTCTTCTGGATTATTCTGCCGTTTGCGAAAAAGTGTTCTATGAAGCTGAATATAATAATCATGGCGGTGCTGAACATCCTGGTAATTTCAGGGGCTCTGACTCAGCTGCTGCTGGCGCTTACCCATTTAACGGGGAATTACCGTCTTGACTTCTATCTCACGCCGAAGGCCTCGAGACATTACAGTCAGATTGTCCTTGCGTTGGTTCCACAGCTTTGCACAATCGCCGCGGGTGTGGTAATTAACCGCCACCGGGAGGTATTCAGACCAAACAGCCATCTTAATACAATCATAAAGCTTAATATAATCCAGATTGTCCTTGCCGGAATTATAATCAAATACACCTCTGAGGTCTACCGTATGCAGGAGGGACTGGCAGTATTAAACTATATAATAATTCTCAATTCCTTCGACGGCCGTCCAATGGTATATCATGGCAAGCCGACGGAGCTTTTCCGCCCGAGGCTTTTGGTAATCGCTATACTTGTATTCGAATTTGCGGCGATACTGCTGCTGGTATTTTGCCGGTGGCATCAGTTTGAGTATATCTACGCTCCGATTTTTGAAAATAATATTTTACAAGATGCTGTATATGCTGCTCTTGCTTGACCAAATATATATTATTTGCTATAATGCAGGAACCATATATAAACCAAAGAGAGAAAAAGAATGGAAATCCAGAAAAAGCTTGAATATATATGCCGGGAGTTTCGCATTCCCGGCAAACTCATCAAATATCGTTTGATTCCATCCGGCCATATAAACACAACCTATTATGTAGCCTTTGATGACGGAATTCAGACAAAGGAATATCTTGTTCAGATGGTTAACTGGTATGTGTTCCGGGAGCCGGTTAGCATGATGAACAATATTGATATGATAACCCGCCACATAATGAAAAAGGAAGCCGCCTCCGAGCGTAGGCGCAGAGTCCATTTCCACCATACGGATTCAGGAGATAATTTTCTCATTCTTAACGAAAACGACGAGAAGCAGTTCTGGAGGGTTTCAAACTTCATCGAAGACTCTGTTTCCTTTGAAACCGCGGATGGAGACCCAAAGGTACTCCGCATGGCCGGGAAGGCGTTCGGCCGCTTTGAGGCGGAGCTGGAGGATTTTGACGCGACCAGCCTTGTTGAATCGATCCCACATTTCCACGATACAAGAACACGACTTAACAATTTTTTCGCAGATGTTGAGGCTGACCCGTGTGGTCGGGTAAAGAGCTGCACGAAGGAAATTGAAACCATCCGCGCAAACCGGGACTTTGGCTGCACACTCTGCCGGCAAATAGACGAAGGCATACTTCCAATCCGTGTAACTCACAACGACACGAAGACGAATAATGTTTTGTTCGACCGTGAAACACTTGAGCCGCTGGTGGTAATCGACCTGGATACGTGCATGCCAGGTCTGGCCGCCTATGACTTTGGCGACACAATCCGCTTTGCCGCTTGCCCGGGCGCAGAGGATGACACTGATCTTTCAAAAATGAAGGTCGACATGAGATTGTTCCGCGCCTTCACCGAGGGATACATCGGCGAGATGGCACCAATACTCTCAGACGCGGAGCTTTCAAGCATGGCAACGGGATGCGCGGTTATTACACTGGAGCTGGCCTCCCGCTTCCTTGATGATTACATCGTCGGGGACAAATATTTCCGCATTGACTATTCTGACCACAATCTGGTTCGCACACGGGCTCAGCTTGCCCTGTTTGAGGATATGATGAAGCATTTGACGGAAATGGATAAAATTGTTCACCAGGTTGCCGAAAAGGCAAGAAAAAAGCAAAGAAAGGGTTAACTGAACCATGAAAACCGCTCTTGTTATAATGGCAGCCGGAATAGGCAGCCGCTTTGGGGGAGGAATTAAGCAGCTTACAGCCGTAGACGATTCCGGCCATATAATTGTTGACTATTCAATCCACGATGCCATTAAGGCGGGCTTTAATAAAATTATTTTTATTATTCGCAGGGATATCGAAGAGGACTTCAAGGAGGTTATCGGCACCAGAATTGAAGAGGTTTGCGCGGCGAAGAACGTTCAGGTTGAGTATTGCTTCCAGAGCCTTACTGAAATACCGGGTGAGCTGCCTGAGGGCAGAACAAAGCCATGGGGAACGGGTCAGGCTGTTCTCGCTGCAAGAGACCTTATAGACTGCCCGTTTGCGGTAATCAACGCAGACGATTACTATGGTTCTGAAGCTTTTTACCGGCTGCATGACTTCCTTTCTGTGGAGCGCGGCTATAATGAATATGCAATGGCCGGTTTTATCCTTAAAAACACACTTTCAGACAACGGCGGCGTTACCCGTGGCGTATGCTCGGTAGATGACAAGCTTTATCTTACCAATGTGACTGAAACCGGCAATATAGTAAAAACTGATACGGGAGCTGAGGCGGACGGCGTTAAGATCGATGCTGAAAGCTATGTTTCAATGAATATGTGGGCTTTGATGCCTGCGTTTATAAAAACGCTTGACGAACATTTCAAAACCTTTTTCGAGGAAAAGGTACCGGCAAACCCGCTGAAGGCCGAGTATCTTTTGCCCATTTTAATCGGCGAGCTTTTGCAGCAGAACGCGTTGACTGTAAAGGTTTTGCCAACGAACGACAAGTGGTTTGGCGTTACATACGCTGAGGACAAGCCCATGGTAATCGAGAGCTTTAGAAAGCTTATTTCCTCCGGAGTATATAAATCCGATCTCTACAGTGACTTGTAAAAGTGCAGGCCCAAAGCAGGGCCTGCACTTTGCTATAATATTTTTTATAAATTTAAAATTAACTATTCCATTTTCATGAAATGTATGGTATTATAGTCGACATAATAAAGGAAACTTCAATTATGGAGCAATTCTTTTATTTTCAAAAATTTTTTCATTTTTCTGTAACACTTTCTTGAATAAAACGTATATAGTAGTGTAAGCGGAAATGAAAAAGCTTGCGAAACAAAATGAAAAATAATTTTTTAAAAGGAGAACACTACAATGGCAGAAATCATTAACGACAGCGAACTCGAGCAGGTAAACGGCGGCGCATATCAGGGATATTGCTTCCGTTACACAATTCAGCCGGGTGATACTCTCAGCGGCATCGCAGTAAAGTATCACACCTCTGTTTCCACACTCGTAGCAATCAACAACATTGCAAACCCGAACTACATCAGAGCATACGACACAATCCTTGTTCCTTACAACGCATAATTAAGTATTGCTCAATAAAAGCTCCACGGCCCTTTGGCTGTGGAGCTTTCTTATTTTTTGTGCTTGACCAGTTGAAAAAGCTTTGGAGCCGCTTTGCTTACCCCGGCTGTGAACCGGGCGAAGGCCATAACGAGCCCCGGACTGCCGGTTGCCATAACAGAGCACATAAGCTTTGTCGAAAAACCTCCGGCGGGACTTTTAATCCGCTCCTGAATATGCTCATTCTGCAGAATATTTTCCGCGTATTCCCGCTTACTCTCTTTGTTTAGAGTGCAGGAACGCGCTGTCATGCCGGTGAAGCAGGAGAATATGCTTTTTGCGAACATATATCTGTAAACAGGACTGTCTCCGGCACCAAGTGAGCTGCTCAGCTGTAGGAGACGACTATCAATTTCAACGCACACATCAGGCTTCTTGTCATAAAAGCCGGTAATGAGACTTTCACCGGTGTGCATAATGTAGTTATATCCGCAATAGGAAAGAACAGAAATTTTCTGCGCCCGTTCGATAATGTCAAAATTAAATAGTCTGTCTTCACCCCAGCGATAGGGAGGAAAGCGGACATCCGCACCTATAATTTTTGCCAGATATAGCTTGCCCCAAACCTGGTTAAGAAGGTTTGCCTTGTAAAGCTCCGGCAGCACCGGACCGAGAGTGGATTTGTCATAAACTCCGTCGGGCTCGTTGTATATATTTTCAGTTCCGTCAGGGTTGATTATTGTGAAGCCGAATATAACGAAGTCGCTGTTGTCGTTCTCAGCAGCGGCGATAGCCCTTTCAACGGCATCAGGTGCAAGAGTATCGTCAGCATCGGCAAACATTATATACTTAGCTTCACCGGAGACAAGCGCCAGCCCACTGTTTCTGGCGGAGGCAGGGCCTCCGTTGACAACGGTCTCGTATTTTACCCGGCCGTCTGACCCGGCAAGGGAGGCCAGCACCTGTGCGGTTCCGTCCTTAGACCCGTCATCAATAACGATAATCTCGGTATTGTTATATGTCTGCGTAAGAATGCTCTTAACGCAGCTTTCTATATCCTTTTCCGCATTATATGCGGGAATTATGATTGAAACAAGAGGACTGACCATCATAAGCTCCTTGGAAATAATAGCTATATTATAAAAGGACCGGGGCCGATGCGTCAAGTATGGGAAAAAATAAAAATTATTGAGTTAAACTCCCCAAAACAGCCGATTAATTCCTTAAAAATTCTTTACTTCTCAGGTGCCAAATGATATCATACCTATAATTGACTAATGAATATTGGAGCATAATTATGAAGATAACAGTAGCGGGCGTTGGATATGTGGGGCTTTCTCTGGCAGTGCTGCTTGCCCAGGAGAATGACGTAACCGCAATTACAACGACTCCCGCCAAGGTGGACAAAATTAACAACCGGGTGTCTCCAATCCAGGACAGGGAGCTTGAAGAATATCTGGCAACAAAGCAGCTGTCTCTGCACGCAACAACAGACAAGGCTTCAGCTTATGCGACCGCTGACCTAGTAATTATTGCAACCCCGACCAACTATGACAGCGCGAAGAATTATTTTGACACGTCTGCCGTTGAGGACGCAATCGAGTGCTGCATGGAAAACAATGACCATGCGTACATGATAATCAAGTCGACAATTCCCGTAGGCTACACACTCTCAGTACGCGAGAAGTATAACACCGACAGAATCCTGTTTTCACCGGAGTTTCTGAGAGAATCAAGGGCGCTTTATGATAACCTCTGGCCCTCCCGCATTATCGTTGGATGTGACGAAAAAAGCCGCCCGGCGGCCGAGAATTTTGCTGCTCTTCTGCAAAGGGGTGCAATCAAGGAAAACATCGACACCCTGTTTATGGGCTTTACTGAGGCAGAGGCTGTTAAGCTTTTTGCCAACACATATCTGGCGCTCCGCGTCAGCTACTTTAACGAGCTGGATACATACGCCGAGAGCAAGGGCCTTAATACAGCTGAGATTATAAACGGCGTCTGCCTTGACCCGCGTATTGGCAACCACTATAATAACCCGTCCTTCGGTTACGGTGGCTACTGCCTGCCAAAGGACACGAAGCAGCTGCTCGCCAACTACCAGGATGTGCCGGAAAATCTTATTGAGGCCATCGTCGAGTCCAACCGCACCAGGAAGGACTTTATAGCAAATCGGGTCCTTGAGATCGCAGGAGGCTATTCATATAACGAAGGGGAATATAACCCCGGGCGGGAAAAACAGGTAACAGTCGGAGTATATCGCCTTACCATGAAGTCAAATTCAGATAATTTCCGCCAGTCATCTATTCAGGGCATAATGAAACGTGTTAAGGCCAAGGGGGCCACGGTTATAATTTATGAGCCGACTCTTGAAGACGGAACAACGTTCTTCGGCAGCCTGGTTGTTAACGACTTGGAAAGGTTCAAGGCTATGAGCCAGGCGATAATCGCCAACCGTTATGACAGCTGCCTGGATGACGTTCAGGACAAGGTATATACAAGAGATCTGTTTAGAAGAGACTGAGCAGATAATTATGAGCGCTGACTTGCGCAAATAATAAAGCAGGAGCATAAGAGCATGAAAAAAGCACTAATAACAGGAGTCACCGGGCAGGATGGTTCTTATCTTGCGGAGTTGCTGCTGGAAAAGGGATATGACGTATATGGCATGATCCGCCGCTCGTCGGTTGACTACCGGGAGCGTATCGCTCACTTGGAGGGAAGGCCGCACTTCCACCTTAAGTTCGGCGACCTGGGTGACTCAATATCGCTGGTTAAGCTAATTGGCGAGGTCCGCCCGGATGAAATATATAATCTTGCGGCCCAGAGCCATGTTCAGGTCAGCTTTGATGTCCCTGAATATACGGCGGATGTCGTTGCAACAGGGGTTCTGCGCGTTCTGGAGGCCGTCAGAGTATGCGGGCTGGAGAAGACCTGCAGAATTTATCAGGCGAGCACCAGCGAGCTCTACGGCAAGGTAGAAGAGGTTCCACAGAACGAAAAGACACCTTTCCACCCATATTCACCATATGCGGTTGCAAAGCAGTACGGCTTCTGGATCGTTAAGGAATACCGCGAGGCATACAACATGTTCTGCTGCTCAGGAATTCTCTTTAACCACGAGTCTGAGCGCAGGGGAGAGACCTTCGTCACCAGGAAGATTACCCTTGCAGCGGCGCGTATCGCCCAGGGCAAGCAGGACAAGCTTTATCTCGGCAATCTTGATTCACTCCGTGACTGGGGCTACGCCAAGGATTATGTTGAGTGTATGTGGCTCATTCTTCAGAACGACAAGCCGGAGGACTTTGTTATTGCAACAGGCGTTCAGCACAGCGTCAGGGAATTTGCAACACTGGCCTTCCACCACGCGGGTATTGAGGTTCAGTGGCAGGGGAAGGGCCTTGAGGAGAAGGGGATAGACAAGGCAACCGGCAGGGTTATCGTTGAGGTCAGCCCGGACTTTTACCGTCCCACAGATGTCGTTAACCTCTGGGGAGACCCCACCAAGGCGAAAACCGAGCTGGGCTGGAACCCGACGAAGACAAGCTTTGAACAGCTGGTCGAACTGATGACCAGGCACGATATGGAAAAGGTTGCAGTGGAGAGAGCCGAGGAGCATATTAGGCTGAATCTTGAAGAGTATCTGGAAAAAGGCGTTGTGAAATAATTCGGAATGCGGAATTCGGAATGCGGAATGATTGCGCGATTCGCGTTAATGCTTAATGAATAGTGGTTAGGGGTTGGTGGTTAGTGGTTAGTGGCAATTCCGGTAAATAGCTCCTGCCAGCAGGCTGGATGGTACACTAACCCCTAACTTCCAATGCACCATGCACCATGAACCTTGGACCTACAAAATAAGGAGAGAGACAGACGATGGAAAAAGATGCGAAAATATATGTGGCGGGGCACAGAGGAATGGTCGGCTCGGCGCTGGTGCGTGAGCTTAACCGCCAGGGATATTATAATATTATAACAAGAACACACAAGGAGCTTGACCTTACCAGACAGGCTGATGTTGAGCAGTTCTTTGAGACGGAAAAGCCGGACTATGTTTTTCTGGCGGCTGCAAAGGTGGGTGGCATTGTTGCCAACCAGGAGGCGCTGGCTGACTTTATGTGGTTCAACATGACGCTGGAAATGAATGTAATTCACTCTGCTTGGCAGAACGGTTGCAAAAAACTGCTTTTCCTTGGCTCCAGCTGCATATATCCCCGCATGGCACCGCAGCCTATGAAGGAGAGCTGCCTGCTGACCAGCGAGCTGGAAAAGACAAACGAGGCGTATGCTCTGGCTAAAATTTCCGGACTGAAGTATTGCGAGTACCTGAACCGCCAGTACGGAACAGAGTATATCTCGGTAATGCCCACCAACATGTATGGTCCCAATGACAATTACCATCCGACCCACTCTCATGTTGTTCCGGCGCTTATCAGGCGTTTTCACGAGGCGAAGGTTTCCGGTGCTCCCAGCGTTACCTGCTGGGGTGACGGCAGCGCACTGAGGGAGTTCCTGTATGTGGACGACATGGCGAATCTGAGCGTATTTTTGATGAATAACTATGTAGGCAACGAAACCGTTAACGCCGGAACAGGCAAGGAGCTTACGATTAAGGAGCTTACGGAGCTTGTGGCGAAGGTCGTCGGCTACGAGGGCGAAATCCTTTGGGACACCACCAAGCCGAACGGCACCCCAAGAAAACTGCTTGATGTTTCCAAGGCGACAGCCCTGGGCTGGACATATAAGACCGAGCTGGAGGACGGGCTTAAGCTTGCTTACGAGGACTTTTTGAACAATCCGATGAGAGCGGAGCGCTGAGCATTCAGTCTGACAATTTGCACATTGGCCGGAATATAACCCATAAAAGAGTTGCATTCCGGCCGATGTGATGGTATTATTTTTTAAGTCTATTTATAGAGTGGAGACCGTCCCGGAAACGATTGACGAAATATCGTCCTGGGGGGGGTAAGTATTGTGTTGAATAACATTAAAAAGGCTTATACAACAAAACATTGGGTGTTTATAGCACTTTTACTCGCCGTATTTGATTATATGGCGGTTTTCTGCTCCTATACCCTTGCGCTCTTTTTGAGATTTGACTTCCGCTTTTCGCAGATCCCAAATAACTACTGGTATTTTCACATCCACATAATTTGGATTTTCGCGGCTCTTGTGGTGGTTATATTTCAGCTGTTCAGCCTTTACAGGGCAATTTGGCGCTTTGCTAGCTACAATGAGCTTGTCCACCTGATAACAGCCAACGCGTTCACAATTTTAATTTATTTGCTGGCGACGCGGTTTTTCTTCCGTATGCCGGTTTCATATTATTTCTTCGGCGCCGCGTGCCAGTTCATCTTGACAACTGCCATACGCTTTGCATACCGGTTTGTTCTGCTGCTGAGAAAAAGTCTTAAAAGTGATTTCCGCGACCGGATTATGATAATCGGCGCAGGCTCTGCCGGGCAGATTATGGCCAGGGAAATAACTGCTGAGGGGAATGACAGGCTCTGCTGCTTTATAGACGACAATACAAATAAGTGGACCAGGACTATTGAAGGCGCCCCGGTTTTCGGCGGCCGCGAAAAGATTTTCGAGGGTGTTCAAAAATATAATATAAACAAAATCATCTTTGCAATTCCTTCCGCGGAGAACGACGATCGCCGGGATATTTTGCAGATATGCAGCGAGACCGGCTGCGCGGTTAAGCAGCTGCCGTCAATCATCAAACTGATGGACAGCAAAAATGTCCATTTGGCTGATCTGCAGGATGTTTCGGTTGAAGACCTTCTCGGACGCCCGCCGATTAAAGTAAATCTCGACGAGGTATTCAGCTTTATATCCGGAAAAACCGTTCTGGTAACAGGAGGCGGCGGGTCAATAGGCAGCGAGATATGCCGTCAGGTTGCCAGCCACGGTCCGAAGCAGCTTATTATATTTGATATATACGAAAACAATGCCTATGATATCCAGCTGGAGCTGCGGGATAAATATCCCGGGCTTAACCTAGTGACACTCATTGGCTCTGTGCGGGACAGCAGGCGCGTAAACCAGATTTTTGCAGAATATAAGCCGGATATAGTTTATCACGCGGCAGCCCACAAGCATGTTCCCCTAATGGAGGACAGCCCCTGTGAGTCCATTAAAAACAATGTCATGGGAACATATAAGGTCGCCTACGCGGCAATGATGAACGGGACAGGCAAGTTTGTCCTAATCTCAACTGACAAGGCTGTTAATCCCACTAACATAATGGGAGCCAGCAAGCGTCTGTGCGAAATGGTGGTCCAGACCTTTGACGCGGCAATACGTTCAGGACTGACGGACAAACTGCCGAGACTGTATACACACTGCGAGGTGCAGGACACAAGGTCCGAGGCTTATGGAGCGGAAGCTGACGCGTTACACTCGATTGAAAATGATGCTTCCGGGCTGAATGTCATGAATACTGCTCCACACACGGACTTCGTGGCGGTGCGGTTTGGCAATGTCCTTGGGAGCAACGGCTCTGTGGTTCCCATCTTCAAAAAGCAGATTGCCAATGGTGGCCCGGTTACGGTAACGCACCCGGATATAATCCGTTACTTTATGACCGTTCCGGAGGCGGTGTCGCTTGTCCTTCAGGCGGGGACATATGCCAAGGGCGGAGAGATTTTCATCTTTGATATGGGCAGCCCGGTTAAAATCGATACGCTTGCCCGCAATCTGATAAGACTCTCAGGTTTGGTGCCGGATGTAGACATAAAGATTGAGTATACGGGCTTGCGCCCGGGCGAAAAGCTATATGAGGAAAAGCTGATGGCTGAAGAGGGAATGGAGAAGACCCCTAACGACCTCATTCATATCGGACACCCCATTGAATTTGACCATAGCCTGTTCCTTTCTCAGCTGGTAGATCTGGAGCAAATGGCTTATGACAATGACGAGTCTAATATCCGCATAAAGGTCATGGAGATGGTTTCCACCTACCACCCCGCGGAGAACGGCGTAAAAAACAAGTCCTGAGAAATCAGGGCTTGTTTATGATTATAAACCGGGTACATATATGACTGAAACATATGAAAATTTAATGCAGCTACTCTCTGCGGCTCTTTTCAACGCTCCGTGTAACACGAAGCTGACGGAGGAGATTCGCACCGAGGCTAAAAAGCAGGCTGTTCTCAGCCTTGTTGATACACAGGCTTCAGCAACACTTGCACAGAATATACGGGTTATTCACGAGCACCGGCAGCTACACGAGCTTCTGACCGCAAATGGTATTCCATATGTAATTCTTAAGGGCTGCGCCTCTGCGTCCTATTATCCGGTTCCTGAGAGAAGAACTCTCGGGGATGTTGACTTTCTCGTATACGAAAAGGATCTAAACAGGGTAGACGCATTGCTGAGGGACAACGGCTATACTTTGGAGTCAAAGCTGTGTGACCATCACTGGGGATATGATCATGATGGACGCACGCTGGAAATGCATTGGCGAATCAACGGTATTCCAGAAGGGGAGTCCGGCAGACTGACAGAGGAATACATGTCTGATGTGATTGAGCAGGCCGGCCTCAAAAAATGCGGCTCCGGAGTATGTGTTATGCCATCGGATTTTCACCATGGAATAATTTGCATTCTTCATATTGCCCGCCATATGACAAGCTCCGGAATGGGCCTTCGCCATCTGTGCGACTGGGCTGTATTTGTAAATTCGAATAATGATTTCCCAGGATTGCTTCAGGCGTGTTTTGAAAGCATCGGGGTAATGGAATTTGCCAGGCAGCTGACCGCCTTGTGCACAAGGTACCTTGGGCTTCCCAAACAGCCCTGGGCAGGGGAGTATTCTGAAGCTTTTCTTTCTGACCTGATTGAAGATATTCTCTCAGGCGGTAATTTCGGAAGAAAGAAAACAACAGTATATGAGGGCGTATTTACTAACAGCGAAGGTAAGGGCAGATTGCTTACAGGAATAAGAAGCATGAATAAAATCGTCTGCAATTACTGGCCGATTCTCCGCAAGGTGCCGGTTCTGTTGCCCCTGGGCTGGCTGTGGTTCTGTGTGAGATATCTGATTAGAGTAATCACCGGAAAGCGTAAAATGCTTTCAGCCAAAACCTTCAGGGAAGCGGACAAAAGGTCTGAGCTGTATGAAAAATTCAGGCTATTTGAAACCCAATAAAGCTATTTGCCGGGGACTTAGTTAGTACCCGGCAAATATTTGTCGTTCTTTCCTAAACGGGAGGCGCGACCGTCAAGCTGAGCATCCCGCAGCATGGAGTATATATATCTTCCACGCTTACGTTTTTTGGGGCTAAGCTGCATAATAAGAGCGCCCAGCATGAAAACGAAAAATTCATGAAAAACCGCGAATTCAGACGCCGGACCAAGATGGCACCTGACCGCGTCATAGCGATTACGATGGCCGTAGTAGGTTTTCCAGTTCATGCGCTCAAAAAAACCGGTGTGGGCGGTGGTAATTTTGGTTTTGTGGTTAAGCACGGCTGAATTTATATTCTGTATTCCGCCAAGCTCACGCAGACGCATTGAATACTCCGTGTCATCATACCAGATGAAGTATTCGGCCTTGGGCAGGCCGATTTTTTTTATTACCTCACGGCGTATGACCAGACCGCAGAAGGTGGCCAGCTCGTAATGAAAAGAAGGCTTGCTGTATTCCTCAAGGGGAATATTGCGCTCGGAGAAAATAAGCTGATTGCCAATAACACGGCGATGATTCAGCTGAATCTCCCCGTCGGTCATAACAGTGCCGGAGCAGGCGGGAGACTCGGGATTTGCGGAAAGCCAGGAATCGCAGGAGGAGATAAAATCCGGAGCAATCATGGCATCATCGTCTATAATTAATACATTGTCGCAGTCACAGTCTCCTGCGGCTTCGAGAGCCTTATAAAACCCGCCTGCGCCGCCCAGATTGGTCTGCTGGGTGAGAATTATAAAGCGGGGGTCGGCGGAAAGAGAGGAGAGGTATTGGTCTGTCCCGTCGGTGGAGGCATTATTGACGATGATAATATTTTTAACCGGCAGGGTTTGGCTCAGAACACAGCCGACGCATTCCTCAAGAAGCTTAATCCGGTTATAGGTAACAATTACAACAGAATATGTCATTACGGCTCCTTTTTACTCATATACACTGAGATAAAACCATATTATACATCGAGACGAAAACGAAAACAGCTTCAGTTGCAATGAGAACATACGAAACAGCGTGCTGAAAGCGTTCAGAGAGAGCAACGGGAATAAGATTTACAAGAACGATGCCGAAGAAGGGGAAGAGCAGAGGCATCATATAGCGGAACTGGCAACCCATTATGTATGGATAACCCACCGGCGTAAAAACGAGATACATAATCGTCGGAAGCACCATGGCCATTATAAGAAGGATGAACGCGTCTATAAGCCGGATATAGGGCTTCTTTACGAGAAGGTTAGTCGAACGACCGGTGTTTTCCGCAAGGGAGGCAAAGTAGATTAATATAAGCAGGAAATATTTACCCGGGACCTGGCCAATATACCCGAAGAGCGTCAGCGTTCCGGAGGCGCTGGCGGGGGCAATAAATTGAGCGGTAAAGCTCAGAAGAGTTAACAGATATGTCTTCGGGTTGGCAAGAATATATTTAATCTGGCCTATGGCGCTGACCTCGGCAAAGTCGGAGCCGAGACGGTTATCGGCCGGGTCCTCGACTGCGAAGGAATTCATATATGTATAGACGAAGATGAGAAGACCGGCGATTATAACAGCGGCAATCCATCTGCGCCTCTGATGGGAATCGCGGAACTTTTCCTTCGGAATAAACAGAAGGATTATGAGCATAACGGCATATGGCGCCTTGGGCAGAACTCCGAGAACACCGGCGAGGAGCATGATTATCTCCTCAGAGAGGGTGAGTTTTTCATCACCCCGCTGCAGGGTGCCGATATAATATGCCATGGAGAGATATATAAAGCCGGTTACCCAGGCATCATATGTGTAGTTGGAGGCGGAGCTTATCATACCCGGGGACGCGCACAGAAGAAACAGGGCAAGTTTTCCGGCTTTCAGGCGGCGGATTGCGAAGAAGACAACTGCCGTGTATACGAGAAGGTTGAAGATCCTGCCAAGAATAAAGCGGCCATTAAAATTAAGACGCAGCACCTGACCAAGCCAGCGGCCAGCCGCAAGAGGGAAATAGCCGATTTTATCAGGATTGAGGGCAGAGGAGACGCCATCATAATAAAGGTCTCCGGTTGTGTCCTGCTCCTCTATACGCTCCTTCAACTCTGAGCGGGAGGCGGAGTCAAAGGAACAAAGAGGGTCATATATGGTCCTTACATCTCCCTCGGTGAGTGTAACATAAAGCCCCTGAGAAAGGTCTACGGTGCGACGATAGTGAGTCTCGTCATCGAAGCTTACATAGCAGCAAACGGGATACGCAAAGCACAGCACCAGCCCGGCCACAAGAATAAGGGCGCAGGCGTGGGAGATATCAGGTTTAAGGTGTGAGGTGTGAGGTGTAAGGTGTAGGGTGTAAGGTTTAAGGGTAGATATAATAAAGAGAATAACGGCCAAAGCAATTGAAATCCAGTAGATTACCGAATTATACTTAAACGACAAGGCAAAGCAGAGCGCAGCGCCAAGTGCGGTTACTGCAAAATCAGCAAGGCATACGTAAAACAGGCGCCTGCGGCCGGAAATAAGCAGAAGGCCGGCTATCTCGGCGAATATAATATACGCAAGGGAAGGATAGCGAAAACGCAGAACATCCGGCTCTGAGGCGCTTGCCAGCGGGAATGAGAGGGACTCAGCGGCCGTACAGCAGCATAATATGGCAAAGACTGCCGCAAGGGTATATATCCAGCCTTTAGAGTTGAGCTCAGCCAGGGTAAAGAGAGAATTAATTATTACGTATGCAAAGGCTGAGACAAAAAGTATTGCGGCCGTATTTTTGACCGTAACTGAACCGGCCGCAGCAAAGCCTGCCTGAGACAGGAGTGCTGCGGCTGAGATTATTAAAGCGCTGTATATAATTTTCTTTGAGGCGGACAGCTTCATAAATTACTCATATAGTCTTGCCTGACCGGCCATGCCGGCATCATAATTGAATACCTCGCGAATGCGTACATATTCGGAAACATAGTGGCCATTATAGTGACCGGCGGAATAGCGCCAGTTTGTGCCGTTCAGTGCCCCGTCTGAGCACCATTCAAAGCTGATCTCGGTTTCCGGCATAAGCTCGCGGAAAACATAGGAGATTTTCTCCATGTCCAGGGTTACGTTCATGATGTTGTCACCATAAAGCCTCTTAAGGTTTTTGAGATTATACAGGGGGGAGAAGTCTACGATTCCGGTGTTGCCACCGATGTTGAGATGCTCCAGCTCTGTAAGCTCAGCTATTGGGGAAATATCGGTTATTTGGCACTCGGCCATTTCGAAATACTTAAGCTTTTTGCAGCTGGCAACATGGGAAATATCATTGAAATCACTGCATGAGATTATCAATGTATCCAGCTCAGGCATATAGTCAAGAAACGACAGGTCTGTCATTGCGCAGTGACCAATGTCAAGATTTTTGAGCTTTGTGCAGTACTTGAGGGAGCCGCAGGTCTCGTTGCGTAGGTCGCAGGAGGCCCAAATTGTCTCCACATCAGTCATGGCGCTGAAGGGCCCAAAATATATGCGCCAGACGACCTCTGTGTCGGGGAAATCGTCACGCAGCTGAGCGCAGGCTTCGTCAGTGGTACCGCAACGGTCAAAGGACAGATAATTGAGGTTGCTGAGATAGGGCAGAACCTGACGGAAGGATTCAAGGCCTTCGTCTCCGATTTCCGTTTGCTTATATTCCAACCGGTCTGTGGTTAGAGTGTTAATCTCCTGGCCGAAAAGTGTGAACGTATAGTCTATTGGAGTTCCCTCCGGAGCCGCTTCAGCAATGGCAATAAAAGAATCCAAAGAGACATCCGAGGTTCCGTCCTCATGGTTGAGAGTGATGCTCCTGATGGAGTCCGTGGACTTAATCTCAGAGGTAACAGACTCAATGTCCCCGTCTGACATGCTGCTAAAGTCCAGCTCTGCAGGAGCGGGAGTGGGTTCAGGTGTTGCCTGAACCTGCTCCAAAACAGCTTCCTCCGCAGCTGACTCTCCCGCAGCCGATGATGCTGACGGCGAGCCGCATGCGCCCATAAAAATCACGCAAATTAATGACAACGCGATTATATATAATTTTTTGCTTGTAATATTACTCAAGCTCAAAGGCTCCTGTATAAAGCTGATAGTATGTGCCCTTTTCGGCCAGCAGTTGTTCATGGCTGCCACGCTCGATTATGCGGCCGTGGTCAAGAACCATTATAACATCAGAATTCATTACCGTCGAGAGCCGGTGTGCAATAACGAACACTGTTCTGTTTTCCATAAGCTTATCCATACCACGCTGAACAATAGCCTCTGTACGGGTGTCTATGGAAGAGGTAGCTTCGTCGAGGATCATTACAGGGGGATCAGCAACGGCAGCACGGGCGATGGATATAAGCTGGCGCTGGCCCTGAGAGAGGTTTGCACCATTATTGGTAAGCTCGGTGGCATATCCGTCAGGCAGACGGCTTATGAAATCATCAGCACCCGAGAGCTTGGCCGCAGCGATGCACTCTTCGTCAGTCGCGTCAAGCTTGCCGTAACGGATGTTTTCCATAACGGTTCCGGTAAAGAGGTTTGTCTCCTGCAGAACAAGGCCGAGAGAACGGCGCAGATCAGGCTTTTTAATCTTATTTACGTTAATTCCGTCGTAACGGATCTTTCCGTCCGCAATATCATAAAAGCGGTTTATAAGATTTGTTATTGTGGTCTTGCCTGCACCGGTTGCACCGACAAAGGCGACCTTCTGGCCGGGCTCAGCATATACTGAAACATCGTGGAGAACGTCCTTGCCTGGCTCATATGCAAAGTCAACATCAACCATTCGCACGTCGCCGGCAAGGGGAGTATAGGTCAGGTCGCCTGTCTCGTGGGGATGGCGCCATGCCCATTTTCCAGTATGCTCAGCTGTCTCAATTATCTCGCCGTCGGGGCCGTCTTTAACGTTTACGAGGGTTACATAGCCGTTGTCTTCCTCGGGCTTCTCGTCAATCAGATTAAAGATTCGCGTTGCGCCTGCTCCGGCCATTACAATGGAGCTCATCTGCTGGGAGAGTTGGCTGCAGTTGCCGGTAAACTGCTTTGTCATGTTAAGGAACGGAACAAGAACAGTTATATTAAGAGCCAATCCGGAAAGACTAATGTTCTTGACGCCTGCGAGAATAAGCAGACCGCCGATGAGGGCGACAGTAACATAGAGCAGGTTGCCAATATTGCCGAAAATTGGCATAAGGGTGTTAGCATAGGCATTGGCCCGGAAGCTGTCTTCATAGAGGGCATCGTTATACTTATCGAATTCTTCGATGGACTTTTCCTCGTGGCAGAATACCTTAATAACCTTCTGACCCGCCATAGCCTCCTGAATGTGACCCTCAGCCGCTGCAACGGCCTTCTGCTGGCGCAGGAAGTATTTTGCGCTGCCTCCGCCGATATATTTGGTAACAATCAGCATAACCACAACACCGGCAATGGGGATTAAAGCCAGCCAGAAGCTGAAGTAAAGCATAATTGCAAAGCAGACCAGAACAATGGCGCCGGCACGAATAAGAGATGGCACTGACTGGGAGATCAGCTGGCGGAGAGTGTCTATGTCGTTTGTATAGTAAGACATTATATCACCGTGACGGTGAGTGTCAAAGTACTTAATGGGCAAATCCTGCATCCCGTCAAACATCTCGCGGCGGAGCTTATCAAGGTAGCCCTGGGTCATAATGGCCATGAGCTGTGTTTCAACCGTCAGTGAGATGAGAGAGATAATATACAATACCGCAAGGATAATTATATATCTGAAGATATCGGGGCGTGCGGCTGCCCAGTCACCGGTATCAATCCACTGCTCAATTACCGTCAGGATGTTCTGGACGAACAAAGATGGAATTGAAGAGATAATGGCCGTGAACAGAATGCATCCGAAGGAGAGGGGAGCCATTACCGGGTAATACTTAAAAAGCTTTTTAACGGCGCGCTTAAGGCTGCCGAGATTTGAAGCGCCAACATTTCCGCCGGGGCCCTTGGCTGGTTTTTTATTCGGCATCTGAAGCACCTCCTGTCTGCTGGGAATATATCTCACGATAAATATCGCTGTGCTCCATAAGCTCGGCGTGAGTGCCGAAGTCGACTATGCGGCCGTTATCCATAACGAGAATCATGTCTGCATCTTCAACTGAGGCAACGCGCTGGGCAATTATGATTTTGGTGGTCTCAGGAATGTATGAACGGAAGCCGGCGCGAATCAACGCATCAGTCTTCGTGTCAACGGCAGAGGTTGAATCGTCAAGAATCAATATCTTCGGCTTTTTCAGCAGTGCTCTTGCTATGCACAGACGCTGCTTCTGTCCGCCGGAGACGTTGGTACCACCCTGCTCAATATGACTGTCATACTTATCGGGCATTTCGTTTATGAATCCGTCGGCCTGGGCAAGCTTGCACGCCTCGATAATCTCATCGTCAGTGGCGTTTTGGTTGCCCCAGCGGAGATTGTCCTTTATTGTGCCGGCAAAGAGAGTGTTCTTCTGCAGGACGACTGCCACGGCGCCGCGAAGGGTATCAAGGTCATAGTCCTTAACGTCAACACCACCGACCTTAACGGTTCCCACGGTCGTGTCATAAAGGCGGGGAATGAGCTGGATAAGAGTTGTTTTGCTGGAGCCCGTTCCACCAAGTATTCCGACTGTCATTCCGGATTTAATGCTGAGATTAACATCTGAAAGGGCATATTTCTTCGCATTTGCCGAGTATTTGAAGGAAACATTGTTAAACTCAATGGATCCGTCAGCAACCTCGGTAACGGGCTCAGCAGGATTGGTGATCGAAGGCTGCTCGTCCAGCACCTCGCATATACGGCGGCCGCTTTCCGCAGACATCGTTAAAATTACATATATAGCTCCAACCATCATAAGGGACATTAAAACCTGCATACCATATGACAGCATCGAGGAAATTTCACCAACATTAATTACGGTGCCGTTGCTCGTAATTATCATTTTTGAGCCTACAGACAGGACGAATATCATGTTGAAGTATATGCACAGCTGCATGAGAGGATTGTTGATTGCAACAATGCGCTCGGCGCGGGTAAAGTCAGCCGCTATGTTTGAGGAGGCCTTGTTGAACTTTTCCTTTTCGAAGGGCTCACGGGCAAAGCCTTTTACAACGCGCATTGCTCTGACGTTTTCCTCAACGGACTCGTTAAGACGGTCATACTTCTTAAACACGGCTCTGAAGGCCGGCATTGCATTGCGGGCGACAAGATACAGACCAACGCCGAGGACGGGGAGAATAACAACAAAAGTCGTTGCCAAAGCACCGCCCATTACATAAGCCATAATGATGGAGAATATTATCATAAGCGGGCAACGTATTGCCGTCCTGATTAACATCATAAACGCCATTTGGACATTGGTTATGTCAGTCGTCATACGGGTAACAAGGGACGCCTCGGAGAAGCGGTCAATATTTTCAAATGAGAACGACTGAATTCTTTCGAATATGTCGTGACGGACGTTTCTTGCAAAGCCGGAGGACGCCTTGGAACAGGTATAACCTGCGCCCGCGCCGAACAGAAGCGACAAAAACGCCATCGCAACAAGCAGCAGGCCGGTTTTAGCCACAGAGGCCATTGGATCACCGGCTTTGATGCTGTTTACAAGGGAGGCGGTAATGAACGGAATAAGAACTTCCATGAATACCTCTCCAACTATTAAAACAATCGTGTAAATTGTCGGCTTTTTAAATTCGCGTATGCTGCCGGCAAGCTTTTTTATCAAAATAGATCAGATCCTTTCTGAAAAATGAATTTACTGAATTGTGCGGCACTCGAGATAATATCTCTTGTCCTGAGCGTTCCCCATGGAAAAGCTTTTCTTGGGGAAAACTCCGTCTCTGGCGACGGTTTCAAAAAGCTCCTCCTTTTTCAGGGCGGGAAGAAGCACTGCAATGCAGCCCGGACGCGAGCCCATGGCTACAGCTGTTTCATCGTCATGAATATAGTCAATTTTGCCGCCGTGACTGCTTATATACCCGGTGCACAGATCTTCAGCGGACTTAACCGTCCGGGCATAGGTTTCGCCGGGGGGAATCGTTATTACTGAACTGCCGTAAGTATTAATAAAATCAGCGGTGTCAGTGTCGAAAATTACCCTGTGTATGGGCTCAAAGATTACGGCCGGGTCATGAATGTTAACAAGCTCTACAAGGGCTCGAGACGAGCCTGATGCTTTGGCTGCGGCGAGAGAATGGTTCCCGTCTCCAATGGCGAAAACCACAGGCGCGTTTCCGCCTGAGTTCTGTTCGGCAGCCTGCTCAAGAAGGGCAAGCTTACGGTCTATCCCGTCAGCTGACGGACCGGAGAGCTGTTTGCCTTTAATGTGGCCTCCTGACATATTCAGCTCAAAGTCATATATATCAGTGCCATCTAAGGCGGCTGCAGTGGACATTAGAATGTCATCCCTGTCATTAACAAACACCATAACATGTGGCATTTCAAGGATACACCGGCGGCGAACCGCTATTCTGGGCGGGAGCCTGTCTGCAACTGTTCCTTCCGTGGCTCTTATGGGAGAAACGGAGCCGGGGGAGTAGTCATAACGGTCAAGATTGATTACTCCGATAAGGCCGCGACGTGTCAGACCGTTATGCAGAGTGCGTTCAACGTATACATAGCTGCTCTCAAGAGTTTTAAAAACGCCTGAGGAGATATAATCACGCATTGTTTCCCCGATATGCTGTGACTCCGAGACGATATCACGGTCGAGATATGCCTCCGGGAGCATTAGACGGAGAGTACTGGGTGCGTTGCCGACGAAGGAGTCAAGACTGTCCCAGTAATTTATGTCTGAGGAGTGCTGATCGCAGGCGATTACACTCCATTTTGTCATGTCAATATCATTGCGTGGGATTAATATATCCGCACGCTCAAAGAGGGGAGTGGGCATAGCGTTTCCTCCGAAAACATGGGTGCGTGTGGTGAAACTCAGCCCCGGCAACCTCATAGGCCGGGGCTGAGTTCATGAGTTGATTTTACTTATTCTTGTCGATATACTCGACTATTTTGCTTACGGTTACAAGGCTTGCGGCATCATCATCGGAAATGGAAATGCCGTATTCATCCTCAAGGGACATAATAAGCTCAACAACATCGAGGGAATCTGCACCGATGTCATCAATAAGGCTTGTCTCCATGGTAATTGACTCAGGATCAATGTCAAACTGCTGAGCCAAAGTGTCTCTTACTTTCTCAAAAGTCATAATATTCTCCTTTAATCATGCCCATTCACGGGACTTTGGCTTGGTGGAGGCGGTGCTTTCGGCGGCCTCATCCTTGCCCTGGTAAACAACGACAACGCGACGGTTAGGCTCTTCACCTGTTGAGTTGGTGGAGACGCCTTCATAGTTCTGAAGTGCTGTGTGAATTACATGACGCTCATAGCTGTTCATTGGCTCAAGAGCCATGTTGCGCTTATACTTGATCGCCTTTTCAGCCATCTTCTCAGCCAGACGGACGAGGGACTCCTCACGCTTTGCACGATAGGATTCAGCGTCGATGTTGATGTGTGCGCGCTTGTCGTTTCCACGGGAGACAACATAGTTCGTCAGGTGCTGGATTGCGTCAAGGGTTTCACCGCGGCGGCCGATAACAGCGCCGAGATTGTTGCCGGTGAGATTAACGTCTATAGCGCCGTTTTCACGGACGGAAAATTCCATGTCCGCTTTGACATTCATGCGCTCAAAGAGGCCGGAGAGAAATGAACGGACTGCCTCACACTCGGCCTTGACGTTTTCCGGCATATCTGCCGGGATAACAGCTGCAGACTTAACATCTGAGGTCTGCTTTGCCGGTGCATCCTTGGCTTTGGCGGGCTGCTTGCTTGCGGCGGGAGCAGAAGGCTTCTCGGCCTTCTTCGCAGGCTTGACATCCTTAACCGGGGCAGGTGCAGGCTCGTCTGCTACTTCATAGGAAACACGGACGACCGCTTTAACTGCGCCGATACCGAGAAAACCGGACTTAGCGCGGTTAACGATTTCGACGTTTACGTCGTCACGCTCAAGTCCGAGCTCCGCAAGAGCGGCGTCAATCGCTTCCTGCTCTGTGCGTCCGGACTTTTCAAGAGTTTTAATCATATCTGTTTATTCTTCCTTATTATCTGTAATTTCTGCCTTGGCCAGCTCTTCAGCCGCCTTGACTTCTGCAGCAAAAGCAGGCTCTTCAACCGCTATTGCGGCTGCCTGCCCAAGAATTTCAGATTCAGTGGCAATGGACACTTCCGGCGTTGAAACCGGGAGCTCAGAGTCAGCAGCTTCGGCTTTATCATCAGCGACCTCAACTTCGGAGCTGAATCTGTTCGGGTCATATGCTCTGCCACGTGCATAACGGCGGTTGCCCACCTGTGAGGCGGGAACCTCATTCTCCGGGACGCCGAGCTTTTCGCGGCGTGCCGCACGTTCCTCACGCTCTATTGCAGCAGCACGCTCCTTGGACTTCTGCTTTTCATTCTGCTTCTGCTTTTTCTTGCTGGTGTTTTCGTTTACCTCGGTTGTTCCCTCTGCGCGTTTGCGTTCGGTTTCGAGACGATTGAGCTCAAGCTGCCTGTCGCGCTCAGCGCGGGCCGCAATCTTTTCTGCATCCTCTTTATCCAGCTGCTTTTTATATATCTTTGTAAGGACATAGTCACGAACCATGCCGAACAGAGAGTTGGCAATCCAGTAAACACCCATTGACGCAGGCATGATAAAACAGAACCAGAGAGACATAAGGGGCATCATAAGCTCCATGCTCTTCATTGAAGCCTGGGTCTGAGTATCGGTCTGGGGGGTGGTCAGCTGGCTGACCTTCATTGAAAGCCAAGAAAGAGTTGCCGAAATAACCGGGATTAAGAACAGAATTACTGTCGGAACCCAAATTGCGGGTGAACTGAAATCAAAGTTCCAGAATTTCCAGTCCGGCTGGTTTCCAAGGTTAACGCCAAAGGACGTGAAGTCTAGGTCACGCAGCTTTGAAAAATCAATGCTGCCCAGGGCGCCGGAGGATATCTGCTGCTGAAGCTCTGCCCAATGCTCATGGGCTATGTTTACGAGCTTAATTTCATAATAGGCATCAGTTCTTGCGGGGACTGTGTACCAGCCCTGATTTACAAAGAAATCCTGAATCGCGGTTACGACTTCCTCACCGACAAACAGCATTCTTGTTAACGGCTGGCGGATAACGCTGTAAAGTGCAATCAGAATAGGAAACGGGATTAATGACCAGAGGCAGCCGGACATCGGGTTAATGCCCTCTTCCTGATAAAGCTTCTGCATCTCCTCGTTAAGCTTCTGCTGGTTGCCCTCGTGGCGCTTTTGCAGCTCCTGAATTTTGGGCTGCAGGCGTGTTGTGCGCATGGAGCTCTTTTTGCTCTTGGCCATAAACGGCGCAAGAATAACATTAACGACCAGGGCGAAGAGAATAACAGCAAAGCCGTAACTCCCCGTAAGGTCATAAAGCTTGAGCATGAGCCATGCGAAGGGTTTAGTAATTGTTGCCCACATAGGCTTCTCCTGTAATTTCAGAGATTTATGGCTCCGTTACGGAACGGGGTCATATATTTCATAGCCGCGCCGATGAAAGGGATGGCAACGGCAGATGCGCTTAAACGCAAGCCACCCGCCCTTGAGGGCTCCGTATTTCTCGATGGCTTCAAGCGCGTATTGGGAACAGGTTGGAATAAAACGGCAGCATGCCTGGCGATATGGGGAAATGCTCTTGCGGTAAAATCTGATTGCGGCAAGAAGAAGCTTTTTCATGCCTTGACCTCATTCTCCGTCAGCAGCCTAAGGTGCGAGCACGCGTCAAGAAAGGATTTCTCGATAACATAGTAATCCGCCCCGGCACACTTCACGCGGGCAATTATGATTATATCAAAGCCCTGCCGAAATGAAGCTGAATTCAGGCGGTATATTTCGCGAAGCTGCCTGCGAACCCGGTTGCGAATCACAGCATGGCCCAGCTTCTTTGAAACGGTGTAGCCTGTGCGGTTATGGCCGAGACTGTTTTTACGGCAGTATACAACCACATGAGACGAAGCTGCGCTTTTTCCCTTCGCATACATGCGGCGAAAGTCGCCGCTGCTTTTAACGGTATATGCCGGATTCAAGAGACTACCTCCTGCATTGCCCTGAAAATGCCACAAGGGTGGACGAAAATCCACCCTGAAATTGTCGTTTTATAAACCAAACTGCATGCCGCCCCTGTTATGCGGAGAGCTTTGCTCTGCCTTTTGCTCTGCGGGCGGAAAGAACCTTGCGGCCATTGGCTGTTTTCATTCTTGCACGGAAGCCATGGACCTTGCTGCGCTGACGCTTTTTGGGCTGATAGGTACGGAACATAAATTTTCTCCTTTCGGTTTATACTCAACTTATACTCAACATCGGGCTGGTGCCCGAAGCAGTTGGTAAATTTACTCGCAGTCAGACGACTGACAGTCAGAGATTATACTATAAAAAAGTGGGAAATGTCAACATCTTTTGAATATACACGGGGTTTGTGTTTTCGCAATAAATATGTTATAGTATAAAATCATTATGTTTAATTACACGTGAGGTCCGGAGATGAACGAAAAAACCTGCAGGAGACTGATAACGGCGCTGTTTGTATGCGTGTTTGTCGTTATGCTCCTTTTTAATATATTAACGCCCATGATCAGCGATGACTATGCTCATTATTTTGGCAATAACGGGGAACGGTTCAATTCACTCGGAGACATATTTTCGGCGCTGGGCCGTTTCAGAAGCGAGGTTAATGGCAGAGTAGTTGCTCACTTTTTTGCGTTTTCATTTCTTTCGCTCCCTCATGTTGCGTTTTGCATATTCAATTCGGCGGTATTCACACTTTTTGTTTGGCTGATTTCCGGATTCGTAAAAAGTGCGGACGAAAAGAGGAACCTTTTCCTTCTGACGGTTTTGGTTATGCTGATCTGGCTGTTTATTCCGGCATTCGGTCAGATATTTCTTTGGGAGACCGGGGCGTGCAATTATCTTTTTGGCCTCGTATTGGACATTATTCTTGCCTATCAGCTTTTCTGCCGTTATAGCGGCAAACACTGCAGGATTGACGATAGCACAGTTCTTAAGATACTTGCTGTTATTGCGGCAATTCTTGCAGGTGCATGGTCTGAGCATGGGGCGGCGGGAACAATATGCGCCTGTGCATTGTTTGTAATCCTAATCTGGATAAAAGAGAAAAAGGCGCCTGTCTTTCACATTGCGTTAACTGCAGCGGCTGTTGTTGGCTTTGCGTTTTTAATGACTGCTCCCGCAACATCTTCCCGCAGTTCCGGCGGGACCGGACTTGCTGACAATATCAAGACACTTGTTGGCATGCTGCGGCAGTATGAGGCTGTTCCTCTGGCAGTCTGGCTGTCTCTTCTGCTGACTGGAATTTATCGTGGACTGGATAAAAGAGTTATCGTCGCTTCGGCTGTTTTGGTTATAAGTGGACTTGCGTCATCGTTTACCTTTGTGTTTGCAGCATATGTTCCGGCAAGGGGACTGATGCTGGTTGGCACATTTACTGTTACGGCGGTTTTGCTGTTGTGCGCTGAGCACCTGAAGGCGGGAGAGAAGACAGCCGTTATAGCCGCATCAGGAGTCTTGGCAGTTGCCTTTTTGCTGAGCTTTATTCTTGGAGCGGGAGATATACTTTCGCTCAAGCTGCAGGAGGGCGAGAGACAGAGCATAATATCACAGGCAATTGCGGACGGAGATGATACAGCCGTCATCCCGGCGTATGCTGCTTCAACAATGTATCCGGCAAAGTTCGACGAGGAGCTTACAGACGATCCGGAGGATTGGTATAATGACCTGGTTGCCAAATATTACGGTATTGACTCAGTTATAAAGCAAGGCTGAAAGGCATTTTTTACTTGCTGAAATAATATAAGTATGTTAAACTCATTTTTCGTACTGAACAGTATTTTTATAGCTATTTTATTATAGAAGGAAGTATTCTTGATGAAGGAAATGATGCAAAAGCTCAGAGAGGCGTCTATAAACGCGATTCTCGAGGCTGAGGATGTTGATTCTCTTGAAAATCTCAGAGTGAAATATCTAGGTAAAAAGGGCGAGCTTTCAGCCGTTCTGCGTCAGCTCGGCAGCCTTTCTCCTGAAGAGAAGCCGGCCATGGGCCAGCTGGCAAACCAGCTCAGGTCTGATATAGAGCACTCAATCGAAACCCGCAAGGCCGTTCTTGAGGCGGCCAGAATGCAGCTTAAGTTGGAGAGCGAGACCGTTGACGTAACAATGCCTGGCAAGGACCTGCGCATTGGCCACAAGCACCCAATGTATAATGTTCTTGACCAGATTAAGGACATATTCATCGGCATGGGGTTCGACATTGTGGACGGGCCTGAGGTTGAGCTTGCTGACTATAACTTCACAAAGCTTAACATTGAAGATTCCCACCCCTCCCGGGAGTGGACCGATACCTTCTACTTTACGCCTGACAGCAGCATTCTTCTCCGCACCCAGACCTCTCCAATGCAGGTCCACGCAATGGAGACGAAGGAGCTGCCGATCCGGATGATTGCTCCGGGCCGTGTTTACCGCAAGGACGAGGTTGACGCAACCCACTCTCCTATGTTCCACCAGATTGAGGGCATGGTTATAGACAAGGGCGTTACGATGTCTGACCTGAAGGCGACGCTTAATCTCGTCGTCGAAAAGATATATGGCGAGGGGACTGTAACCCGCTTCCGCCCTCATCACTTCCCGTTCACTGAGCCCAGCTGCGAGCTGGACATCCGCTGCCACAAATGCGGCGGCAAGGGCTGCCCGACCTGCAAGGGCGAGGGCTGGATTGAGGTTCTGGGCTGCGGCATGATTCACCCGAAGGTGCTTTCAGGCTGCGGAATTGACCCGGATGTATATTCCGGCTGGGCCTTCGGCATGGGCCTTGAAAGACTGGCAATGGGCGAATATAAAATAGCGGACCTGCGCCTCATTTTCGAAAATGATGTGCGTTTCCTTGAGCAGTTTTAACGGAGGTGTGAGAGAATGAAATTATCCAGAAAATGGCTTAATGAATTTGTTGACCTTCCGGTAAGCGAGGTTGATGACCGGACCTTCTCCGAGTCAATGTCAATTTCCGGCTCAAAGGTTGAGGTTACCGAGGATCTGAGCAAGCAGCTCGTAAACGTTAAGGCGGGAAAGATTCTTTCTATCGAGAAGCACCCGAATTCTGACCATATGCTGGTCTGCCAGCTCAATACCGGAGCGGGGGAGCCTGTTCAGATATGCACCGGCGCATGGAACGTGCACGTGGGCGATATGGTTCCAGCGGCGCTGCACAATTCAATCCTGCCGGGAGACATTAAAATTACAAAGGGCAAGCTAAGAGGTGTTGCCTCCAACGGCATGCTTTGCTCACTGAAGGAGCTGGGCATGACGCTGCATGACTTCCCCTATGCAACAATTGAGGCGGCCGCTATCCTTGGCGACTATCACGCCGAGGACCCGGAGAAGCCGTCTATTTCCGCGGATATTCAGCCGGGAGACAAAATCTTCGGCAAGGTTATCGCCGCAAAGGCGACAGCGGTTGAAAACGCTGGAGTTAACCTGTGGAAGGTTTCCCTGGAGCCGGCTGCCGAGGTTACAACAGTCTGCCAGAACATCCACGCCGGAGACATGGTGGCATACAACACGGCGGAAAACAAAATCTGCACTCTGGCTGACCTTCATGCTAAGCAGGCGGAGTTCCCACACTGCATTAATGACGGTATTCTTATCCTTCATGAGGATATTAAGCCCGGCGACGATATAGCAGCAATGCTGGGGCTTGATGACCATGTTGTTGAGTTCGAAATTACTCCCAACAGGCCTGACTGCCTGTGTGTAATCGGCCTTGCCCGTGAGACAGCCGTTACCTTTAATAAAGAGCTTAAGCTTCACGAGCCGGTTGTTAAGGCTGAGGCAGGCGGCAATATTCAGGACATGGCGAAGGTTGTTATTGAAGACACGGACCTGTGCCCGAGATACACTGCCCGCATGGTTAAAAATGTTAAAATCGCTCCGTCTCCCGCCTGGATGTGCGAGCGCATCAGAAACGCCGGCATGAGACCGATTAATAACGTCGTTGACATTACCAACTATGTTATGATGGAATATGGCCAGCCGATGCACGCCTTCGACTTTTCCTGCGTAGGCAACGGCGAGATTCACGTCCGCCGCGCAAAGCCCGGCGAGACAATCACCACTTTGGACGGAAATGAGCGCAAGCTCACACCCGACATGCTCTGCATTTGCGACACGGAAAAGCCGGTTGCAGTTGCGGGCGTTATGGGTGGTGCCAACAGCGAAATCGTCGGCGACACGGCAATGGTTCTCTTTGAGGGCGCATGCTTTAACGGCCCGTCAGTCCGCCGCACGGCGACTGCTCTTGGCATGAGAACAGACGCCTCCTCCCGCTTTGAAAAGGGACTTGACCCGTTCAACACCATGAAGGCCGTGGACAGAGCCTGTGAGCTCATCGAAATGCTGGGCTGCGGCGAGGTCGTCGAGGGGTATATTGACGTTATCCCCAATGAGTTGAAGAAGACAACGGTCCTCTTCGAGCCGGACAAAATTAACGCTCTCCTGGGAACAGACATTGAACCGGAGAGAATGAGAACAATTCTCTGCGACCTGGGCTTTACCTTTGACGGCGATATAATCAATGTTCCGTCATGGCGTGGAGATGTAAGCCACTATTCAGACATTGCCGAAGAGGTTGCCCGTTTCTATGGCTATAACGAAATCCCCACCAAATTCACGGGAGCCATAAGCACCTGCGGCGGGTTCACTCCGGTTCAAGCCTGCGAAAGAAGCGTTGGGGAAATCCTGCGCACGGCAGGGCTTGACGAAATTATTACATATTCCTTCATAAGCCCATCGTATTACGACAAAATCTGCTTGCCCAAGGACTCACCCCTGCGGGATAGCCTCAAAATCCTCAACCCGCTTGGTGAGGACACATCGATTATGAGAACAACCGTTCTCCCGTCGATGCTTGAGATAATCGCCCGCAACTATAATTACAGAAACAAGGAAGCCTATCTATACGAAATAGGCAGAGTATACTTCAAAAAGCCCGACGGACTTGCGGACGAGCCGAAGATTGTCTCTATCGGGATGTATGGTGAGGGTGTCGACTTCTTTGCCCTCAAGGGTGTTGTAGACACACTGATTACCGGCATTACCGGCAAGACACCGAAATATACCGCCCAAAAGGCCAATCCGTCATATCACCCCGGCCGATGCGCTGAGGTATGGCTGGGAGAGACCCGACTTGGCGTTTTCGGGCAGATTCACCCGGATGTAGCCGCAAACTACGGGCTTGAAACCGAAGTTCTTTGCGCTGAAATCAGCTTTGACGCGCTGTTTGCCAACCTGGCCTCGCTGCCGGTTTATCAGCCGCTGCCGCGCTTCCCGTCTGTAACGAGAGACATCGCTGTTGTCTGCAACAGCTCTGTAACAGTGGGCGAGCTTTCCGACTGCATCACCGCGGCCGGAGGCGCTCTGCTCAAGGAGTGCCGCCTGTTTGACGTGTATACCGGGCATCACATTGCAGAGGGCATGAAGTCAGTTGCCTTCTCCCTTACCCTCAGAGCGGACGACAGAACGCTTACTGACGACGATTCCACCGCCACGGTGGACAAGATTCTCAAGGCGCTGAAGGAAAAATTCGGAGCGGTTATACGCTGAAAATAATTAATAAGTTCACGAAATTTTCACTTTACAGCGCCGCCCGTTCTGATATAATCAATGCATAATAACGATGCACACAGGAGGAAACGGAAATGGAAGATACCACAAGAAAGTTTACGACGCTTGACAGTAAAGTAGAAATGCATGAAACACTCCTGGCAGTATATAACGCGCTTAAGGTTAAGGGCTATAACCCGATTAACCAGATTGTGGGCTATATTCTGTCTGAGGACCCGGCGTATATCACCAACTATAACAACGCCCGCTCGCTCATCTGCCGCATAGACAGAGATGAGCTTCTGCAGGAGCTGCTGAGAAACTATCTCGACAAGTAAAATTGATTTATTAAAAATGCCTCTGAAGCTTAAGGCTGCAGGGGCATTTTTAAACGGAGAGAAAATGACGGAACCAAAAGAGCTATATTTAGCGCCTGCCACTGAGCTTGACATTGTCAAGACCTTTGAGTGCGGCCAGTGCTTCCGCTGGAACGCCGATGAAAGCGGAGTTTATTCAGGCATCGCATATGGCTGGCCTGCCAGAGTTTACGAGCGGGACGGCGGAGTTTATATTTTGTCCTGCGCACCGGAGGGACTGTGGCGGGAATATTTTGACCTGAACTCAGACTATGATGAGCTTAGCCGCGGCTTTGAGGAAATTCCATATCTCAACGAATGCATGCAGTTCGGCAGGGGAATAAGGATCTTGAGACAGGAGCCCTTTGAGGCGCTTTGCTCCTTTATCATCTCCCAGTGCAACAACATTACCCGCATAAAAGGCATTGTGGAAAGACTTTGCAGTGAGTTCGGAGAGAGCGTGGAGTTCCTTGGAGATACTTTTTATAAATTTCCATCAGCAGAAAGACTCGCACCACTGCCTGAGGCTGACCTGGCCTGTCTCCGCTCCGGCTATAGGGCACCATATATAATAAACGCTGCCCGGGAGGTTCAAAGCGGCGAGCTGAACCTTGAAGCCCTGAAGCAAACCGACTGTGTAACAGCGAAAAACAGACTTAAGCAGCTGCAGGGGATTGGGGACAAGGTTGCAAATTGCGTCGTCCTTTTTGGACTCTATCATATGGAGGCGTTCCCCATAGACGTCTGGATCCGCAGGGCGCTCCGGGAGCATTTCCCGCCTGACTTTAACCCTGATACCCTCGGACCCTACGCGGGGCTTGCTCAGCAGTATATTTTTTATTATGCCCGCAGCGGAGACGGAAAAACTGCATGAAGCGTCAGATTTTACTGTGTAATGTTCCGGTAGAATATGAGCTGGAATATAAAAGCGTTAAAAATGTTAATATGCGCGTTACCTCCGACGGGACACTTCATATATCCGCCTCGCGACGCCATACGGTCAGGGAGATTGAGGCACTGCTGAAGAGAAATGAACAGCAGGTAATTAAAATGCTGGCAAATTATGAACGCCGGCGGGAAGCGGCCCCAGAGGTAGAGAGATTTTCAGACCCGCGGGACGAAAAGGCCGCCTGCCTGGACGTAATCATGCCCCTGTGCGAAAAATATTACCCGGAGTTCGCCCGTTACTGCGGGCAGTTCCCGCAAATCAAGCTCAGACGCATGAAGTCCTGCTGGGGCAACTGCCGGCCGCAGACAAACATTCTCACGTTCAATTCCTTCCTGGCGTATGTCCCATTTGAATGCGCGGAATATGTTGTTGTCCATGAATTTTCCCATTTTGTATATGCAAACCACTCGCAGATGTTTTATAATACAGTTGCGCACTTTATTCCTGACTGGAGAAAACGCCGCGCGGAGCTCCGCCGGTATGAAATATATTTGAAATAAAGGAGACAAGCCAATGTCTATTGCTGTTGTGGGGAATGTGTTTGTTGATATCAAGGGCTTCCCGTTTGAAAAATATATTCCCGCCGGGCGCAATGCCGGCCGGGTAGAAACGGTTCACGGCGGTGTTGGGCGCAACGTTGCCGAGGACATTGCCAACCTGGAGCTGCGGCCGAAATTTATCTCCATGGTGGATGACTCCGGAAACGGCCAGGATGTTATCCGCAAGCTGAAGAAGCACAAGGTTAACACCGACTATGTTATAACCACCAAAAACGGAATGGGCATGTGGCTCGCTGTTTTTGACGAAAAGGGCGATGTTATAGGCTCCGTTTCCAACCGGCCGTATATGAAGCCGCTGGCTGACCTGATTGCAAAAAAAGGCGACGAAATCTTCCCCGGATGCGACAGCATTGTGATTGAAATCGATATCGACAAGGAAGCTGTTAAAAACACCTTTTATTATGCTGAGAAATACAATATCCCCGTCTACGCGGTGGTTGCCAACATGACGATTGCCGCCCAGCGCAGAGATTTCCTGCGGCGGACGAAGTGCTTCGTCTGCAACGAGCAGGAGGCCGGCATTTTGTTTGTAGACAGCTTTGAGGACCTCACCATCGAGGAGACCGTCAGCAAGCTGGAGGCCTGCGTTAAGTCGGCGAATTTCCCGTCTATGATTGTAACGCTGGGAGGAAGAGGCTCAGTATATGCTTCCCTTGACGGAGAGGCTGGCTACTGCCCGGCTATGGACGCCGTCGTTAAGGACACAACCGGAGCGGGAGATTCCTTCTGCGCCGGAGTTGCCGCCGCACTGACATATGGCAAGAGCCTTGCTGAGGCCTGCGCTGTGGGAACAAGGCTTGCGGCCTCGGTTATAACGGTTTCCGAAAATGTCTGCCCGAGATTTATGCCCCGTGAGCTGGGCATTGACATGGACCCGCCGGAGGATTAAAATTAACTGGAAAACATAAACAGGAAAGGACACATATTATGCAGCGCTCTTCCGGAATACTTATGCCGATATCTTCCCTCCCATCCCCCTACGGAATCGGAACAATGGGCAAGGCGGCATATGATTTTGTCGATTTTTTGAAGTCATCCGGCCAGCAGTACTGGCAGATGCTCCCCGTTGGCCCCACCAGCTATGGAGACAGCCCATATTCCTCCTTCTCAACCTATGCCGGCAACCCATATTTTATTGACCTGGACATGCTCATCGCCGACGGGCTTGTTTCTGCGGAGGAGGTAAACTCTCTTCCCTGGGGAGAAAACCCGGAGTGTGTTGACTATAACACCATCTATGACAGCCGCTTTAAGGTTCTCAGAACGGCGTTCGCCAATGGCCGTGACCGCTATGCTGACGAGGTTGCCGCCTTCAAGACGGAAAATTCCGGCTGGATCGAGAACTATGCCATGTATATGAGCATCAAGGCCGCTTTTGACAACAAGTGCTGGCAGGAGTGGCCTGACGATATCAGAATGCGCTCCTGGGAGGCTCTTGAGCGGTTTCGGGGCGAGCTGGGGGAGGATATCGACTTCTGGGTGTTTACCCAGTTCCTGTTCTTCAGACAGTACAATGCCATGAAGAAATATGCCAACGAAAACGGAATTAAGCTCATTGGAGACATTCCTATCTATGTTGCAATGGACTCCGCGGACATATGGAGCGAGCCCTGGTTCTTCCAGCTCAACGAGGAGCTTAAGCCCACAGACGTTTCCGGCTGCCCGCCTGATGCCTTCACTGCAGACGGTCAGCTTTGGGGCAACCCGCTCTATGACTATGACATTATGAAATCAGACGGCTTTGGCTGGTGGATTCGCCGAATAGGCGGAGCCGCAAAGCTTTTTGATGTTATCAGAATTGACCATTTCCGCGGCTTTGAAAGCTACTGGTCAGTTCCCGCCGAGGAAGAAACGGCCAAAAACGGCCGCTGGGTTAAGGGTCCCGGGATGGACCTGGTCGGCGTTTTGACGTCCTGGTTCCACGATGTTGAGTTTATCGCCGAGGATCTGGGGTATATAACCCCTGAGGTTGCCGCTCTGCTCAAGGACTCCGGACTGCCGGGAATGAAGGTTCTGGAATTCGGGTTTGATCCCCGTGAGCCGTCAAACTATCTGCCCCATCTTATCAACGAAAACAGCGTCACATATGTCGGAACGCACGATAACGCTGTTATAAACGGCTGGATCAATGAAATTGACAAGTCTGACAGTGACTATGCGAAAAAGTACCTCCACATAACAGACGACGAGGGCTGGTGCCGTGGAATGATCCGCTCCGGCATGATGACCGCGTCAAAGCTGTTTGTAATGCAGATGCAGGATATTCTCGACCTGCCCGCCTCATCCCGCATGAACAGGCCCGGAACGGTTACCGGCAACTGGCAGTGGCGCATGCTGCCCGGCGCGGCAACACCGGAGGTCGCGGCCATGGTGTATGACTATACCAAGACATATTGCAGGCTGCCAATTCTAAAGACTGAAGAGAAAGCTAAAGACTAACGGCAAAAGACTAATAACTAAAAATTCCCGCAGAATTTAAGCTCTGCGGGAATTTTTTATGCAAACGTACTTTCCAGCCAGGACGCGTATTCTTCAAGGGGAGTGGCCCGCTGGGGGAAATATCTGTATATGAACGCGGGATCCTCTCCGGTTGTCCAATAGCCCTTGCCACCCATCATCTTAACCGCAAAGCGGTAATAATCGTGGAGAATCTCCTGGGTTATGGAGTTTTCCCGGCCTGAGGGATAGGCGAGAGCGAAGGGCTCCTTCTTGAACTCACGGGTCAGCTCCAGACGGGACTGGCTCAGCTCATAGCGCTGCTCCTCCTCGTTCTTTTCGTCCAGATAGTCGTGGCTCATGGTGTGGCTCTGAACGGAGAAGAGGCCGGTGTCGACCATCTCGTGCAGCTCGTCGGACGTCATGTGGTTGCCGCTGTGGTCCAGGAAGCTATATACCATGAAGATCGTGCACTTGATGTTATATTCCTTCGCCAGGGGAAGAAGAACGTCATAGTTGTTCGCCCAGCCGTCGTCAAAGGTTAGGATGACGGGCTTTTCAATATTGTCAACATTCCAAAGATCCTCAAAGAATATTGTGGTGTACCCGTTGTCATTCAAATACTGGAACTGATCTCTGAGACTGGCTTCTGAGACGAAGAGGTTTGCGTCTTCATTGGACCCGCCGGTTCCATGATACATCATAACCGCAACATCGCAGCCCTCTGGCAGAACCCAGTCGCCGGCTCCGGGAGTGCAGTAAAGTGTGTCTTCGTCATAAAGGGTTCCAATCTGCAGAGCGGTGCAGAATTCATCAACGGGCACATATGTGTCACTTCCGCCATCACATGGGATGGTTTCCAGCCCAAGACGGGTAGTGTTATCAAGATAGCTGATGTTAATTCCCTGAACGTCGATAACAGCCGTTCCCTTGCGCCAGGGGAAGCTTATTGTTCCGTCGTCACTGCTGTACTCTGCAGTCTCTCCAAGAGCCTGAGCGGCCTCTGAAACCTTTATAAACGTGCTGCCATAGCGCTTGTAGGACGGAATTTCAATTCCGTTCATATAGACTGTCGGACCGGAATCAAGAACGGGCTCAACGAATGGAGTTGGCTCAGGGGAGGGCTCGGGAGTCGCTTCCGCTTCAGCTGCGGGCTGAGAATCGCGGGCTGCTGATTGAGCGACAAGCTTATATCCTGCAAAGCAGAGAACAATCGCCGCAATGGTAATTATAATCAGCAGAATTCCGCCGGCCCTTTTTCCTGCTCTGAACATCATAACCACAGCCCAGACGATGAATATAAACACTCCCATAACGGCTGCGCAGAGAACAACCGGCAAAATGCTTCTGCCGCTGCGGCTGCCTGTCTCGACTTCGGTCTCAACAGGTTCCGCTGGCTCGGCTGCGTTCTCCTCCGGAAGCTCCGGCTCCTGAGGAACGAGCTGAACGGGCATAGAGGCGTAGTCGGTCTCAGGACCGTCGGTGGAGCTCTCAACGCAAAGATATAGCGACCAGTCGTCCGGAATTGAGTAGCTGGCGGTGTCTATGGTAACCGTACCCTGGGCCTGAGCGGGCTCCAGAAGAGTTGAGGAGCGGGTGATCCCATCATAGTCCTTTAATATTAAATATAAATATGTGTCAGCTGCCCCGTCAGAGGTGTAGTCAACGGTATAAACTCCGTCAGACAGAGTGCAACCGGTAACATCGAGAGAAACATCTTCACTGGCAATGCACAGCTTCTTCGCTTCATATCCCGCCTCGTCCTGCATCACGGTTACTGACATAATCAGCGAGGAGTCCAGGTTCATCGCCGGGCGTGCGCCCCATTTGTTATATACCTTGTCGTCATGCACGGAGTCGCCCTGAATGGCAAAGCCCGTGTAGTCCGTGTGCCACTTGGCGCCGGAGCGAAGCCAATAGTAGCAGGTGCCTTCACCCTTGGGGCCCGCGGAAACTCCGGGAGAGCCGTCTTCAGTTCCGAAGGCGTTGGCCAGCTCCTCGGCGGATATGAAGAACACATGCTCGTCCTTGAGATATGTTACACGCCAGGAAAGGCCGAAGGCCGTAAAAACATCGTCATCCTTGCTGACGGCCGGAATCGCGGCCATCTCGCCGGAGGTGAAATATGTGTTATAAAAATCAATGCACCACTGCTGAGCCATGCTGTCCGGCCACTCGGCAAACTCCTCAGCAAACTGAACGCCGGAGCTCTGAACGACATATTTATTAAAAAGGAAAATGCCCGGCTCTCCGTTGTTCATCTCGGACGCGTCAAGCACCAGCCACTCCAGGGGAGCGCCGTCCTTTTCGCCAAAGTAGATTACGTCCCCGGTTTTAATGTCTGAGGCGTATTCACTCTCGCCATATGCGCAGACGGAGAGAAGGCACGCAAACAGCGCGCACAAAATTAAAACTTTAAAAAGCTTTTTTATGTTATTCACAGCATCCACCGGCCTTGTTATTTCTGATTTTACAATTATACTCTCAGACAATAACGTTGTCAAATTCACGCCGGAGGGATATAATAGCACCATCAAATTACTTGTCGGAGGATTATCATGGCTGATTTCACTCATTTTAACGAGCAGGGGAGAGCCAAAATGGTGGACGTGGGTGAAAAGCCCGTCTCTGAACGAAAAGCTGTGGCAGCGGCATCTGTCTTCGTGAATGAACAGACCTTTGGCTTGATCAAATCCGGCGGGATGAAAAAGGGAGACGTTTTAACCGTTGCCCAGGTGGCAGGCATTATGGGCGCCAAGCGGGTCTCGGACATAATCCCCATGTGCCACCCGGTCATTATGAACGGGATTGACCTGTCTCTGACGCTTAATGAAGAAAAGCTCTGCGTGGACATTACCGCCACCGTCTCCTGCGACGGGAAGACCGGGGTTGAAATGGAAGCGCTGACAGCCGTATCCGTAGCGGCCTTGACGGTTTATGACATGTGCAAGGCGGTTCAGAAGGACATGGTCATTTCCGATATACGCCTCCTGAAGAAAACCGGGGGAGTCCACGGCGAGTTTATTCGCTCTTGACAAATTATTAATGCAGTGCTATCTTACCCGTGTAAATGATTCTTCGGGGCAGCGTGACGGGCCTTCAGCCCGAATTCGCGACCGGCGGTGTGCCTTTTGGCAAGTCCGCGAACCGCTTTCAGCGGCCGAACCGGTGTGATTCCGGTACCGACAGTACAGTCTGGATGGGAGAGAATTGAACACGCTGCGGTGCTTTTGGCGCCGCAACGGAAGCAATGCTTTTTGCCGGCCCTTGGAGCAATCCGAGGGCTGTTTTCTTTTGCTGAGGGGTCATGTACAAAAAATTTATTTCTTTATCAAAAGGAGAAAAACACATGAACAGCACAAAGAAGAAAATCGATGTCCACTGGCTGACCGGAACCGCCATACTCTCGGCAGTTGCTTTTCTGCTGATGTTTGTTGAGTTCCCAATCCCAATGCTCATGCCTTCCTTCATCAAAATGGACGTTTCAGACCTGCCGGCACTGCTTGGCGCCTTCGCCTTCGGCCCCGCCTCGGGAATTGTTATTGAGCTTTTAAAGAACCTGCTCCACATCCTCATCAAGGGCACCACCTCCGCCTGCATCGGCGAGCTGAGCAATTTCCTGCTGGGCTGCTGCATGGTTGTTCCCGCGGCCCTTATCTACTACGGAAAAAAAACACGCAAGCGCGCGATTATCGGCTCACTGGTGGGCTGCGCCGCAATGGCGGTTTGCTCACTGCCAATTAACTATTTCATCGTTTATCCGGCATACGTTAAGTTCTATGGCCTCCCGCTTGACGCGATAATCGGAATGTACCAGGCAATCAACCCCCATGTAAACGGCCTTTTTATATGCCTGCTGATATTCAACGTCCCGTTCACGTTCTTCAAGGGCCTGCTGGACGCGGTTATCTGCTACTTCATCTATAAGCCGCTGTCTCCGGTTCTTCACGGGCGGAAAAAGGCGTAAGGCACAAATCATTGCCATTAGACAGCGGAATAAAGCGCGTGGGGAGACCTGCGCGTTTTTAATTGACCAAATACGCAAATAATGATAGAATATCTAATCATTTTATAATGGAGTTATTATGTGGTTATCTGACAAGTGGCAGGATTTTGAACTGATAGACTGCTCCGGTGGCGAGAAGCTGGAGCGCTGGGGGAAGTATCTCCTTGTGCGCCCGGACCCTCAGGCCATCTGGGAGACGCCCCGCAACGATGAGCGCTGGGCTCAGGCGGGTGGAAGATATCACCGCAGTGAAACAGGCGGAGGCAGTTGGACCAAGGACAAGCTGCCGGAATCCTGGCAGATTAACTACGGGGAGCTTGCCTTCAACGTTAAGCCCATGAACTTTAAGCACACGGGAATTTTCCCGGAGCAGGCTTGCAACTGGGATTTTGCCGCCGATATGATCCGTCATGCGGGGCGGGAAATTAATGTCCTTAACCTGTTCGGCTATACCGGCGCCGCCACTGTCGCCTGCGCAAAGGCTGGAGCAAAGGTGTGCCACGTGGACGCAGCCAAGGGTATGGTCGCCTGGGGTAAGGAAAACGCCGCGGCCAGCGGTCTGAGCGACGCACCCATCAGATGGATTGTTGATGACTGCGGAAAGTTCGTTGAGCGGGAAATCCGCCGGGGACGGAGATATGACGCGGTTATAATGGATCCTCCCTCCTATGGCAGAGGTCCCGGCGGCGAAATCTGGAAGCTTGAGACCAATCTCTGGCCCTTCGTTTCTCTGGTTGCCGGCGTTCTTTCAGACGATCCCTTGTTCTTTATTATCAATTCATATACAACCGGGCTTGCCCCCTCTGTCCTGAGCTATATTACCGAGAGCATAATAACCAAAAAGTTCGGCGGATACAGCGAAGCGCAGGAGCTGGGCCTTCCCGTAACAGACAGCGGGCTGGCTCTGCCATGCGGAGCAACCTGCCGGTGGAGACACGAATGAGCTTAATCGAGATTAAAAATCTTCATTATACATATCCCGAAGCCGAGGCTGAGACTCTGCGTGGAATTGACCTTGCAATTGAGCAAGGGACCTTCACCGCAGTCCTTGGGCAGAACGGCTCCGGCAAGAGCACACTGGCAAAGCACATGAACGCGATCCTCGTCCCCACTGAGGGGACGGTTACCGTCTGCGGCATGGACACCTCCGACGAGGAGCTCACCATCAGCATCAGACGCAAGGTGGGGATGGTTTTCCAGAACCCGGACAACCAGATCGTTGCCAACGTGGTTGAGGACGATGTTGCCTTCGCACCGGAAAATCTCGGCGTTGCCCCGGCGGAAATCCGCACCCGGGTGGACGAGAGCCTCAAGGCCGTGGGCATGTATGAAAGACGCATGTCCGCTCCGCACCTTCTTTCCGGCGGGCAGAAGCAGAGAGTCGCCATCGCGGGCGTAATCGCCATGAAGCCGGAAATTATCGTTCTCGACGAGCCGACGGCCATGCTTTCGCCCCAGGGCAGGCACGATGTTATTGCCACCGTGACAAAGCTGTGCCGCGAGCAAGGGCTGACTATCGTATTAATCACCCACCATATGGACGAGTGCATCGGGGCAGACAGAGTTATTGTTATGGCCGATGGGCTTGTCCGGCTGGACGGAGCACCGGGAGAGGTTTTCTCTCAGACTGATAAAATGGATGCCTTCGGTCTGGACGTTCCCGAGACGGTCCGGCTGCTTCATGACCTTAACGAAAACGGATATTCTTATCCTCTGAATATTCTTGAACCTGCGGAGTGCGCGGAGGTAATTGCCAATGGCTGAGCTGAAGACAGTTGACCTGACCCACGTATACTCCAAGGGCACCCCCTTTGAAAACACTGCGATTGACAGCATCAACATCACTGTCCCTCAGGGGCAGCTGGTTGGAATAATCGGCGACACGGGCAGCGGCAAGAGCACCCTCATTCAGCACTTTAACGCCCTGCTCCTTCCAACCTCCGGGCAGATTATGCTTGACGGGGTTGATATTAACAAAGACAAGGAAACCCGCGTAAAATCCCGCTGGAGGGTGGGGCTTGTGTTCCAGTATCCGGAATATCAGCTCTTTGAAGAGACTGTCTATGCCGATATCGCCTTTGGGCCCAAGAACATGGGGCTTGACAAGGACGAGGTTGACCGCCGCGTGAGAACGGCCGCACAATTCGCCGGGAATATCACCGAGGAGATGTTCCAAAAGTCTCCCTTTGACCTCTCCGGCGGGCAGAAGAGAAGCGTCGCCATTGCGGGAGTTATCGCCATGGAGCCGGAAATACTGGTTCTTGACGAGCCCTGCGCCGGCCTTGACCCGGAGGCCTGCCGCCAGGTTATGGATAATATAATAAACTACCGCGACAGAACAGGCTCCACGGTTATGATCGTCAGCCATAATATGGACGATGTGGCCCGCATTGCGGACAGGATAATCGTTCTCAGCCACGGCAAAATCGCCATGGACGGAACCCCGGACGAGGTCTTTGCCGACCCTGAACCCCTCAGAGCCATGGGCCTTGACATTCCCAAGTCCACCGAGCTGGCAATGGCCCTGAAGGCGGCCGGACTCGACCTGAAGGGCTCAATCTATACCCACGCTCAGCTGCTGCAGGCGGTGCTGGAAGCGAAGGGGGCGGGAAAATGCTGAAGGACATTACCCTGGGCCAGTATTTCCCTGGAGACACAATAGCCCACCGGCTGGACCCCCGCACCAAGATTATCCTGGTAATTCTCTATATAATCGGTCTGTTCAACGCCGAAGGCTGGCTTTCATACATAATCGTTACCGGCCTTACCTGCGTTGTCCTGCTGGTTTCGAAGGTCACCTGGAGAAACATATTCAACGGCCTTAAGCCCATGGTTATAATTATAATCCTCACGGGCCTTCTCAACATGTTCTATACGACCGGCACACCTCTCTGGCCGGGAGCACCGGTTACGGTTGAGGGCCTTAAGCGGGCCGTTAAGATGATACTCCGCATTATGCTCCTGATTACCGGCACCTTTACCCTGACGTATACAACCAGCCCCATGGCTTTGACTGACGGGCTTGAAATCCTGATGGGACCTCTGAAGAAAATCAAGGTGCCCGTTCATGAAATTACTCTCATGATGAGCATGGCTCTCAGATTCATTCCCACCCTCATTGAGGAGACCGACAAGATTATGTCCGCCCAGAAGGCCCGCGGTGCCGACTTTGAAACCGGCGGCCTGGTCAAAAGGGCAAAGGCTCTTGTCCCGGTGCTGGTTCCGCTGTTTGTTTCCGCATTCCGCCGGGCAGACGAGCTGGCAACCGCCATGGAGTGCCGGTGCTATAACGGGGGCGAGGGGAGAACAAGACTCAAAAAACTGGAGATGGCCCGCCGGGACTATATAGCCCTCATACTTGGCGTTGTCTTCGCTGCCGGCATAATCGCCATGAAGAAGCTGGGAATGCCATGAGTAACATTGCGCTGAGACTCCGCTATGACGGAAGCGGCTACCACGGCTGGCAGGTCCAGAACAATAACATAACCGTCCAGGAAACCCTTAACACGGCTCTTTCAAGGGTATATGACGAGCCGATAAAAACCGTTGGCTGCGGCAGGACTGATGCGGGCGTTCACGCGCTGCGGTATTGCGCCAATTACCGGACCGACCGGTTCATCCCATATGAAAAGCTGCCTCTGGCCATCAACGCCAGACTGCCCAAGGACATTGCGGTGATATCCGCCTGCGAGGCTGAGGATGGCTTTAACGCCATCTCCTCCTGCGTGAAAAAGGAATATATATACAAAATCCTCAACAGCCGCATTCGTGATCCTTTCCTGGCGGACCGGGTTTGCTTCTGGCCCCAGAGCCTTGACATGGACAAAATTGAGCGTGCCGCAAGAGCCTTTGAGGGAACCCACGACTTCAAGGCCGTCCGCTCCCTGGGAACGGAGACGAAAACCACCGTCAGAACCGTCTATCGTTGCCGGGCCGAAAAGGAAGGCGACATCATTACCATCGCCATCTGTGCCGATGGATTTTTATATAACATGTGCCGTGCAATGGTTGGAACAATGGTATACGCGGCCTATGGCAAGCTGGAGCCCGAGGATATCCCCATGCTGCTGGAAAAGGGGGACAGGCGCCTTACCGGTCCCACGATGCCTCCCCAGGGGCTTTATCTCAACCGGGTGTGGTATGAAGGACCCGTGGGAGAAATGTTTAAGGACATGTAATTGTTCATATTTTTTCAACATAATTTTGATATAACAAATAAAGTTTGTGATTTGGAGCGCATATGAAGCTTGCATTGAACATAATTTTAATAGTAATTCTGGCAGTCTGTGCATGGACGGGGTTTAAACGGGGCGTCGTCAGGTCCCTGTTCGGACTGGTGGTCGTCATCATCTCCCTGATTCTGGGCAACGTTGTCGCCAGCCAGTATTCCAAGGAGCTGGTCTCCGCCATAGAGCCCTTTCTCGGCGGGTATATAGACTCCGACTCCACCACCGAGTCTGTTCTTGACACTCTCGGCTTTGAAGACAGCGACAGGTCCCTCAACGACATTCTCGAGGAGGACCCGTCTCTGCGCTATGACTATGCCTATGAGACCCTTCGTATGGTGGGCTTCTATAAGGGCTTTGCCGAGGACCTGGCCACGGACTGCGTTTCTGTTTCAGAGAAGAACGACTATTCCATGACCGAGGCGGTTACCACCGTCGCCTGCAACACGGCTTCGTACGTCGGCTGCCTGACGGTCGCCTTTGTCCTCATCCTGGCAATTTTAACCGCCATCGTGGACATAATCGGAATAGAAATCCGTCTGCCGGGCGCCCCCTTTGTTGACGAGACGGCCGGAGCGATTGTGGGACTGATGAAGGGAGTTTTATACTGCGTGCTTTTGTGCTGGGTCCTGGGCTTCCTGGGCTCGGTTATCGGCAAGAGCACAGCCGACGAAACAGGCCTTGTGCGGTTCTTCCTGGCCTTCAGATTCATTACCCGCTCACTAATTTAATTTTCCCGGAGGAAACATGCGTACACAGATGTGTTCACGCTGCGGAAACAATCCCGCGGTGGTGTTTATAACAAAAATAGAAAACGGAAAAACCCTAAACGAGGGTCTTTGCATGAAATGCGCCCGAGAGCTCCATCTCAAGCCTATTGACGATTTGATGAAGCGCTTTAACATTTCAGAGGAGGACCTTGACAATATGTCCGAGGAG
>R07__coassemble_48_pt1 | contig 51397 bp, 43 predicted proteins | sample R07__metabat2_low_PE_036 | metagenome-assembled genome bin R07
CCACACCTCATCCTTAAGAGACTGCCAGACCGCTTCCATCACCGACTGCCAGTGCACATCCATCAGTGACAGCCAGAGCTCATCGATAAGCGACAGCCAGAGCACGTCGATAAGCGAGAGCCAGAGCGCATCAATCAGCGAGAGCCAGAGCGCTTCCATTAGCGACAGCCAGTCCACATCAATCTCTGAGAGCCAGAGCGCTTCCATTAGCGACAGCCAGTCTACATCGATCTCTGAGAGCCAGAGCACATCGATAAGCGACAGCCAGAGCACATCGATAAGCGAGAGCCAGAGTGCTTCTATAAGCGACAGCCAGTCTACGTCGATAAGTGAGAGCCAGAGTTCTTCCATCAGCGACAGCCAGAGCACGTCGATCTCCGAGAGCCAGAGCACGTCAATAAGTGAAAGCCAGAGCACATCAATCAGTGACTCTCAGAGCACGTCGATTAGTGACAGCCAGAGCACTTCCATAAGTGATTCTCAGAGCACATCAATAAGTGTTTCAACAAGCACTTCAATAAGTGCCAGCACGTCGGCAAGCCTGAGTGCAAGCGAGTCTGCCAGCACATCTGCAAGCCTGAGTGCAAGCGAGTCTGCCAGCACATCTGCAAGCCTGAGCGCAAGCGAGTCAGCCAGCACGTCGGCAAGCCTGAGTGCAAGCATATCCTCCAGCGAGAGCGCATCAACCAGCGCTTCTATCAGCACCAGTATAAGTACTTCCGAGAGTATCAGCGCATCACTCAGCGCCTCCCAGGCAGCTGATACACCGGCTGACGATACTCCGGTTGTTCCGGCAGATGAAGTTGCAGCTGATGTTGTTGCTGAAGATCCTGATGCCGGCAGAGATGTAGCCACAACCGAGACTCTTACTCAGATTGCTGATGAAGCAACTCCTGAAGCTGCAATTGAAGTTGCTGCGCTGCCTAAGGTGTGGTGGTCAGCTGTTCCTATCCTGGGTAACATTGCAGGATTAATCGAAAAGATTAAGGAAGAGCGCGAAAAGAAGAAGGCTGCAAAGAAAAAAGATTCAGATACCTCCAACAAGTAATTGCGGCCGGTTCTAACACTCAGACCCATCAAAAGCTAATCTAATAAAACAGGCTCTTTGCCAGCTTGCTGCCAGAGAGCCTGCTTGAATATGGGGGATCAATTTGAAAAATTTGAGTCCACAATATGCAGATATACGGTCTCACGAATTGCGAGACCGTATAGTCGTTACTTTAACAATTCTTATTGGCTATATAATTGCAAGACAAATTCCTCTTACATTTGTTGACATTCAAGCCATGGAGGGCCAAACAATAAATGCCGAGACTTTGCTAACAAATCTAATCAGCGGCGACCGATATCGGCATTCTATAATGGCCCTTGGCCTGATGCCGTATATGGCTTCGATGATTATATCAATGCTGGCGTTCGCAATTATCGGTAAAGAAATGCGCTCAAGAGTTTCACCGCGAAAGAGGGAACGGCTTTCATTCATTTTAACGGTTATAATCGCACTTATTCAGGCAAGGTCCCGGGCAGACGAGCTTACTTATGTCCAAAACGCACCGGATTTGATTTTTGTTAAGGCAGTTGTTATAATCGAAATGGTAGCCATGGCAGTTGCTCTGCAATGTGTTCTTATGTGGAACCAGAAACGTGGGTTGGGCGGCATGATGCCGGTTATGATTGTTAATCTGATTGATACACTCATAAGGTCCCTTGCCGGCGTTGACCTTGAAAGCATACAAATGCTCCTCTTTATTACTTTTGTTGGCGTGGTTGTTACGTTGATTATGGAAATATACCTGGTGAAGATTCCTGTTCAGCGCGTTTCAATTCATAATGAGTATGCCGACAAAAACTATATTGCATATAAGCTGAACCCAATTGGCCTTATGCCGATTATGTTTGCCACAGCAATTTTTACGCTCCTTAAGCTTTTATTTGAGCTTATTAATAATCTTTTGCCTAATGTTACTCTTGAGTCTATCCTGCAGGTAATGGATCTTTCTCAGCCGGTTGGAGTTTTGATATATCTGGGAGTTGTTCTGCTTTTAACTCTTTCGTTTGCTATGCTTATGCTTTCGCCAGGCTCCGCTGCTGAGGACCTGCAGAAAGGTGGAGACAGTATTGTCGGCGTTTATGCCGGCAAGCCTACTGCGCGCTTTCTGCGATTGCGCCTGCTGGCAATTAGCCTGCTCAGCGCGTTTGTTATGATTGTTTTTATGGGACTTTCACTTATGCAGGCACTTAACGGAACGGTCGCGACACAAATCGCAATGCTCCCTTCAACGGCAATGATGCTGGTAAGCTTTTTCTGCACAATTGTTATAGAAATTTCTTCATATCGCAGGTTTGACTCATATAAACCGTTTATTTAGGAGCAGGGGTTATGTTTTATTTTATTCCGGCTTGGTTTTCCCAGGGACGCTGGATGGAACAAGAGCAGGCCTGGTATGTCCGCAGAATGCAGTCTGAAATGGACGATACCGTCAAGCAAATTCAGCTGTTCGACCGGCAGAAGATTATGCCATATAAAATTCTTCTTCTTAGCCATGCGCCTAATTTCAGGCACTTCCTCCACAGACAGTCTGTTTTCCACGCACCATACTGGTCAGTTTTCGATGCAATTCAGGGGTTTACACACCATAAGCAGAAGACTATTTCTTTCCTGGACATGGAATGGCCACAGGGCATTGAGTTTTTATATTCCAACTTTGCCGTAATTGCCATGCTCAACGGAGAGAGATATGCGCTAATCAACTTTGGCGAAGACGGCAACATGATAACCATCGATCGCTATCAAAACGGCCAGTTATCCAAGAGAAATATATTTGATGACCGCGGCTTTATATCTGCAGTAGCTGTTTTTGAGGGCGGCCGTGAAACTCAAAAGTTCTTTATGGACGAAAACGGAGAATGGAAAATATGCCGCAATGCAGACGGCCAGGTTTTGATAAATAAAAAGAGCTGTTTTTATGTCATCCCCGTGAATGGCGAATATAAGCAGCTACCATTCGCCAAAACAGCCTATAATTCCATGGATGAGCTTATAGCAGAGGTTCTTGCCGCATATCTCTCCGCTTCTGCAGAAACTGATGATATATATTGCATAGCTGTTCACAGCCTTTTGGCTGAAATGATGGCCCGCTTTATGGCTGGAAGAAAAACTATACTTTCAGTCTGGAACGCACGACCAATCCCTAATGACAGCGCTGCTATGCAAAAGTTACTTTATCGGGCCTCAGCTATAGTTGGAGACACCCACGAGGAGCTTGAAAATCTTCATAGCAAGTATAACCTTAATAAAAACAAATTGGTGGAGATTACTCCATTCGATTCCCGCGTTGAATTTGGTATTAGCCAGCAGATTAAAGAGCAGCGTATTCTTGTTCCCGTCGATAATATCACTGATGAGCTTTTTACGGATATAATCATTAATCTGGCTGAATATATGCGGACAAACGAAAAGGCCAGAATTCATCTTTTCACCAGGAACGCTCTTTATTCCCGGTGTGATGATCTTTTGCAAAAGACTCGCAACATCCTGAAAAGCCATAATCTGCCCGAGGACTGGGCAATTAAGAAAGACACCAAAAGTGTTAAGCTCGCTTCGCTGCTTGACGAACCAGAAGAGGAAATCCCGCAGCTGTTTTTTGCCGACCAGTGTATTGACGAGCTGGCGGTTTCCAAGTGCCTGCGTACTCAGCGTGTAATGGTCGACATGGCTCCCACACCGGATCTTTTCCTGCAGATTGGCTGCATAACCATGGGAATTCCGCAGATAGTCCATAAGAAAACAAATTATGTTGTCCCCAGTGCAAACGGACGTATAAACAGCGACATAAATACCCTGGGTAGCGACCTGCAGTTCTATCTTGACGGCCTTGGCAACTGGAACGCGGCAGTTGTTGCCTCCTATGAAATAGCCCAGAACTTTACAGCAACTCAGTTGGTTGGAAAATGGAAAGAGGTTATTGAAAGAGTTGGAACAAATACGGATTTTACAGCTTGGACCAAGTGACCTGAGCAAAGAATATCCTCTTTATGAGGGTACCGAATGGTTTTATGAACCGGATATTACCGAAAAGCCGGATGCATGGTATGATATGGCCTTTCTTTGCCGCTCAATAAACGAAGCGGAAAGGGAATATCTGTTCGCAAATGTAAGCGCCTATCGGCTGTTTTATCTCGACACGGTCAGACTGAACGGACCAACAGACTGGATCGTCCGTTCCCGCAAAGGTGAAAAAATAACCGAATCTGACCTGCCTGAAATGCTGTTAAAAACGCCGAGGTATTATTTCTCCCGCCCTTATGGCGAAAAGAAATATATAAGCAACTTGAATATTGCGCCAAATTTTCACGGGAGCATCAAATGGAACGGCTTTACCGGCGCGGTTCTTGAGGGAGACTTTGGAGCCACATTTACACAGACTGCATACTGGCGCTATCCCTCTCCCCTGGGAGAAACAGGAATGGAGACGTGGCTGGAATATCACAAAGAGGGGAATGTCGAAATTTCCCTGAAGGTTACACAATTTGCTGCAGGCAGCCCGGATGGAATTAAGGAAATACGCAATTATTCAGAAAAAGATCTTGAGGAGCTAATTTATATTGAAAATAATTTTACCAGAACAGGCTTCTTGTTTATTAGCTTGTCCGCTAAAGGCAGCGGCCGGCTTGAAGTTGTTGGCCTGCACACCCGTCTTACCCGCATGGGCCGGGGCAGTTTTCTCCCCGGGGGAGAGAGATTTGTTACAGATGACCGGGAAGAGGTATTTTTCTACTTTGACCCTGGCGATATGCAGCCTCCTCTTAATGTCTATTTTTCCGGTTACAAGACGCAGGAGGGCTTTGAAGGCTACTATATGATGCGGCGAATGGGCTGCCCGTTCGTCCTTGTATCCGAACCAAGACTTGAGGGGGGCGCCTTTTACCTTGGCTCAGAAGAATATGAGCACATGATTGCGGAAAAGCTCTGGGAATATATGAACGAGCTTTGCTTCACGCCTGATCAGGTTAATCTGAGCGGTCTTTCAATGGGAACGTTTGGCGCTCTGTATTATGGCTGTGACCTGCACCCGCATTCAATTATTCTGGGCAAGCCGCTTGCCAGCCTGGGGGACATTGCGGAAAATGAGCGAATTAAGCGTCCGGGAGGCTTTGCCACCTCGCTAGATGTTATGTGGAAGCAATATCAAAATACGGATTCGTCAGCGATTGAAAGCATGAATGCCCGCTTTTGGAATAAATTTTCCACGGCGGAGTGGGGAAGGACGAAGTTTATAATCGCCTATATGATAGAGGACGATTATGACGGAACTGCTTACAGAACACTGCTTTCTCACCTGGTGTCTGACGGAGTAATGGTTTATGGCAAGGGCCTTCACGGCCGGCATAATGACGATACAAACGGCATCGTCTCATGGTTTATAGACAGATATTATAATATAATGAAAGAGGATTTCGGTCGGAGCTTTGATTGATTCCGCCGGAAGCTGAGGATGATACCACTGTGGACAGAGCAGTTTGGAAAATTTACTGGAACGATTATATGATGGATGCGTATAATTATGGCTCGGAAATAACCTTCCACTCCAGAGACAATGTTGAGGTATATAATCGGCTTGTCCCACCGGGAACAGTTATTAAAAGCTGGCATTCAAAAACAAATTTTCAGTCCAATCGCATTGAACCGTCTCTGCCTATTATAGACGGGGAGAGCAGCTATCGTATTGAAATCGATATTACCGAGGAGGGCAACCCCACGGTTCCGGGGTATATGCTGCGCATTGTTTACTACGACCGTTATGATGCTGAGGCCGGAAGCAATATTATTCGCCAAAGCGGAGCAAGGTTCAAATGCCCACTTAAAACCTATAGCTATGATATTCAGCTGATTTGTGCCGGATGCACCAGGTTTAATTTCCACTCAATTACCATTGCAGAGCTTGAGGAAGACGATGAAGAAAAACAGAAGGCTATACAAAATTCTTGGCGAGGTAAAAAAACACATTAATGAGACGGAGCACCTGACAGACGAGGAGCTGCAGGCAAAAACCTCTGAGTTCCGCAGACGCCTTGAGGGCGGCGCTTCTCTAAACTCACTTCTGCCTGAGGCTTATGCTGTTTGCTGGGAAGCTGACAGACGCATTCTGGGCATGGCTCCCTTTGACGTTCAAATCCTGTGCGCCATCGCTTTGCACTATGGTTATCTGGCCGAAATGAATACCGGCGAGGGGAAAACCTTAACGGCGACGATGCCTCTTTACCTGAATGCTCTCACGGGCAAGAGCTGCATCCTTGTTACGGCAAATGAGTATCTTGCAACCAGAGATGCTGAGGAAATGGGTCCTGTTTATCGTTTCCTGGGGCTCACGGTTATGGCCGGCTCAGCCGATGACGAAAAAGACAACCGCGTCCCCAATGCCGTTAAGAAGAAAATTTACGGCGCTGACATTACATATACAACCCACGCGGCTCTTGGCTTCGATTACCTGATGAACAATCTTGTTAAAAGAGCTGAAGACCGCTTTCTGAGAGATTTTTACTTCGTTGTAATTGACGAGGCCGATGCGGTCCTGCTGGATGCGGCGAGAATGCCTTTGGTCATCTCCGGCGCGCCACGTGTTCAATCTAACTTATATCAGATGGCTGATTTTTTTGTGACCACTCTGATTGAGGACGAGGACTATGAAATTGAAGACGAAAAAGCTGTCTGGCTGACAAAGAAGGGCGTTGCATATGCTGAGCACTTTTTCGGCATTGACAAATATTATTCCGCAGAAAACTTTGAAATTAACCGTCATGTAACTCTTGCATTGCGGGCTCATACCTTAATGGAGCGAGGCAAGGACTATATGGTATCAGATGACGACGAGGTGCTCCTTTTGGATAACTCAACCGGACGAGCTCTGCAGGGAATGAAGCTCAGAGGCGGTGCTCACCAGGCAATTGAGGCAAAGGAAAAGGTAAAGATTTCTCCGGAAACCCGATCAATGGCCAGTGTTACCTATCAGAACCTTTTCCAGATGTTCCCAAAGTTTTGCGGAATGAGCGGAACAATGGCTGATGCAAAGCGTGAGCTGCGAAGAATATATAAAAAGAAGGTTGTTGTAATCCCACCCAACAGACCACTGATGCGCAGGGACTTGCCAGACAGATTTTATAAAAATTCCGAGCTGCAGTTTAACGCCGCGGTTGAAGACATTATCCAACGCCACAGCACTGGCCAGCCGGTGCTGGTTGTTGCAAATAATATTGCAGACACTGAGCAGCTTTCGCGTATGCTGGTTGAACAGAAAATTCCTCATAGTCTCCTTAACGCCAACAATGCGTACTGGGAAGCGGAGATGATTAAAGAGGCCGGCCTAAGAGATGCTGTTACTGTTTCAACCGGTATTGCAGGACGAGGAACTGATATTAAGCTTGCTCCGGGAGTTAAGGAACTCGGCGGCCTTGCCGTAATCGGTGTCGGACGCATGGGTAACGTCCGCCAGGAACGGCAGGCACGCGGCCGTTCCGGACGGCAGGGCGATCCCGGAGAGAGCCGGTTTTATGTGTCACTGGAGGACGATGTTGCGTCTTCAATTGGAGACAAGCGTCTGGAAAAATATGTAGATAAAGACAGGCCTATTAGTGAGCGCCGTCTTAAGCGTCTTATCAACGGGGCCCAGAAGACCGGTGAAGAGGGAGCTTCCTCTCAGCGTGAAAACGCCGCTGACTATGACAAGATTATGAAAAAGCAGCGCGCAATTATGTACAAAACCCGAAACACCTTGCTTGATGGTGGAACCCTCGACAGCGAGCACCTTAACAAGGCTATTTCAGACTGCATTCATTCCTTCCTGCGCAGAAAAAATAAAATTACCCGGAACGATATTAGCCGTTTCGTGCTGGACAATCTCTCCTATCGGATGGATGCGGATGAGGTTAAGCTTATTTCCCGTAGCAGAAGAAAAAGATATAAAATGCTGCGCGCGTATGCAGCCAGACTACTGGAAGAGAAAAAGCAAGCCCTTGGCTCCCAGGAGAAATTTGATGAATTTGTTCGATTGGCAACGCTCCACTCCATAGATTCCGGATGGATTGAGCAGGTGGATTACCTGCAACAGCTGCAGGGAGTTGTCAGCGGGCGTTCGTCTGCCCAGAGAAATCCACTGTTCGAATATCACCGTGAGGCATATACATCCTTTAATGAAATGATATCGTCTATTATGAACGACACGGTCCGCAGCGTATATCTTGGCGAGCCAAAGTATAATAAAGACGGAGACATGTATATTCTTTACCCGTGATTTTAACCCTTAGAGAGGAAATGCTTTATGATTTATAATTTTAACCAGGGAATAGGCTGGGCATCCAGCGGCGTTGAATACGCGCAGGCTTACAGGGCACTCATGCTCCGCAACATTGATGCTGAAGCTAAGTTTATCTTTACGGACATGTTCCAGCAGGATGATATAGCATATTTAACGGAAAATATCGGTTTTCTTGACTCAGAGGTAATCTGGCTCTATCAGTATTTTACTGATTTTCCAACCTCTCCGGTTACTTTTACGCTGGACGATCTGGTTGCCTCCATGCCCGCCGTGAGCTACAAAAAGGTTCAAAACGGGAAAAATGTTCAGTTTATTTTTGATAACACATCTCTTTATTATTCGGCATATCTTGTAAGCGAAGGATCTGATTTAGTTCACAGGGTGGAAATCGTCTCCGGTGGGCGCCTTATCCGGAAGGATTATTACACAACCGGAAAGGTGTTTTCGGAGTTCTTCGCTCCGCAGGATGGCAAGGCCCATATTTATATGCGCCGGTTTTATAATCGAAACGGGACAACCGCATATGATGAAATTACCGATGACGACAGTGTTATGTATAAGTTTCCCAATAAAATTCTGTATTCAAAGGAAGAGCTTATTGGATATATGGTCAGCAGCCTTAATCTGACAGAGAGGGACATTGTAATCCTTGACCGGACAACAGGACTGGGACAGGCTGTCCTTATGAACTGCGGACGGGCGAGAGCGGGAGTTGTTGTTCATGCGGATCACTTTAGCGAGGGAGGCACTGACGAAAATAATATCCTCTGGAACAATTACTATGAGTACCCGTTTGCAATGCATCGCCATCTGGATTTCTACATCGTTTCTACCGATGAGCAGAACCGGCTGATGCGCGAGCAATTCCAAAAGTATCTTGGAGTTAAGCCAAACGTGATTACAATCCCCGTTGGCGGTCTTACGGAGCTTAAGCGGCCACTGTGCGGCAGAAGACCGTTCTCTGTTTTAACAGCTTGCCGACTTGCCAGCGAAAAGCATGTGGACTGGGTTATAGAAGCGATTGTTAAGGCACGCAAAAAGCTGCCGCAGATTTCTCTCGATATATACGGCAAGGGAGCAGATGAGGCAAAACTCAAGGCTCTGATTGCCGAGAAAGGGGCAGAGGATTATATTTATCTTCGCGGCCAGCAAGATATGAAGGAAATCTACCAGGACTACGAGCTTTACCTTTCCGGTTCAACCAGCGAGGGCTTTGGCCTTTCACTGCTGGAAGCTGTTGGCGGCGGCTTACCGATTATTGGCTTTAACGTACGCTACGGTAATCCGACTTTTATTAACGAGGGAAAAAACGGCTACCTTATTGACATTGACGAGGATACACCCATCGCCGAGAAGATTGATCGGCTTGCGGAGTGCGTTGTCCGGCTGTTTACCGAAGCGGACCTTGACGCATTCCACAGAGAGTCTTATCGTATTGCCGAAGGATATTTAACAAAGGAGGTTGAGCAGAAATGGAAACAGCTGGTGCAATGAATTCGGTTCTCCTGCTGGACTATTACGGCCCCGAAAGCCGGATGCTCCACCAGTCTTTCCTCGCCGCGGGCTATAATGGGCCGGTTGTGGTTATAGAGGATGATGGCTTCCTGCCGGATGATGTAATATCTGTTTTTCGCAGCTTCTGCGGAGATGGCTCTGCGCTTGAAGGCAAGCCCAAATACTTTAATCAGATTGATGTCCCCGACTACTGGGAAATCAGCGGGACGGGTCTCGGCGGCAAAATTACCGACTATACCCACGAGCGGGGAAGAATATCATATCGGGAGCCGCTGAATGAAAGAATAGTCCGGGCTGTGGACTGGCTGGACAGCTCCGGCGTGGTTCGCTCCACAGATCACTATGACAGTCACGGCCTTCTCTTTGCCCGCACCGAGTTAAGCAAGGAGGGCAAACGCTTTTGCCGTACATGGTTTTCACCGGAGGGAAAGGAAATAATAGTAGAAAACTTCGCCACCGGGGATATTATGCTCCTTCAGGGCGGTCACAGCAGCTTTTTCCGTAGCAAGACGGAACTTGTTATTAAGCTTTTTGATGAGCTGGGAATTGCTCCGGAACGAATTTGGTATAATTCTCTTTCAACGCCGCACTTTGTATCCCAGAGCCTTAAAGCTGAGCGAAAGCAGGATGTTCTGTTCTGGCAGGAAGGACCGCGAAATGACATTCCGGGGAATATGCAGTCCATTCTTAACGGGACCTCCCCAAGAACCGCAAAAATCTTGGTTCAGAAGCGCAATAGCTATAATAAACTTATAGATCTGGGAGCAGACCCCAATGTTGTTGAACCACTGGGCTTTATATACCCCTTTGAAAAGGAATCCGCAGGAGCCAACGAGGTGCTTATATGCACAAACTCTGACCAGATTGAAAAGCTAACAGAGCTTGTTGAGGCGCTGCCTGAGCTGCATTTCCATGTCGCAGCTGTTACGGAGATGTCCTCCAAGCTGCTTGATATGAGAAAATACAGCAATGTATCCCTCTATCCGGCCGCCAGGGTAGACAAAATTGACTCTTTGTTTAAGCGCTGCGGAATATATCTGGACATTAACCATCAGGGCGAAATAATTTCCGCGGTAAAGAAGGCATTTTTGCACAATATGCTCATTTTGGCCTTCAAAAACACGCAGCATAACGTTACCTTTACGCCTGACATTCATGTCTACGAAAATGAAAACGACATGATTTCCATGCTCAGGCGGGTCCACAGCAGCCCTGCGACTCTGGTCTCGCACCTTATGATGCAAAAGCAGTACGCCATGTCCGAAGACAAGGGGAAATACAAAGAGTTGATATTTGCTGATTAAAGTGATAAAATAACAAGCCGATGTGGCCAGGCTTTGGCCACCGGATGAAAAGAAAGGACAAATAAAATGCTTTTAACTACTGAAAATATGATTTTGGTTATCGTGATTCTTGAGGTATTCCTGGTTCTCGACAGTGTGCTTCTTGGAATTACGGCGAAAAAGACGCCGGTTAAAATTATCCAGTATGTGATGGCGGCTTTGTGGGCCGTCTGCGCAATAATGAATCTGGTTAATAATATCTTATAATTATTAACAGCAAAAAAGCCTCATTCACGAACGGAATGAGGCTTTTATTATAGTAACTAATTATATTTCAAAATAAAGAAGCTTCGCAACTATGCCATAGGATCGAATGTAACAGGCTTTGCCGTCTTCCTCGGGCAAAGTTTCAATTGCGGCCTTGGATTTTTCGCCAAAATTATTAGGCTGCGTAAAGGCAAAGTCGGTCAGAGTTCTTTGCCAGGTAAGACCGGCAAATTTAATTGACTCGTTTACCTCGTCCGTGCTCACAAATACTGTATTATAACCAGGATCACCATTAACCATTCGTGGCGACCAGTTCATAAAATACCTCGGGTTCGTGAGTATTATTGCAACTGAACCGCCCTTTTTGAGACTCAAACGAACGCATTTCATTATCGTTCCAAGCTCAGCACCGGGGATATCATCCATATAGAGCAGGATAAGGTCATAGGTTGCTTCATTTTCGAGAATATCAGCATATTCTCGGATTCTCTTAACCTTTACCATATGGTGCCGTGCGGCAAACAGCTCTGCCATACGGTGACGGTCTGCACCGTGAACATCCCAGCCGGGGTGGTCATACTTCATTCTCAGAAGATTTTCCCCAAGTCCACAGTTAACTTCAAGCACCTTTGCGTTTTCAGGGATGTCATCCAGATAATTTGCAACCTGAATAAGCTCATGAGTTATATGCATGTAATGAGCAACGGGCTCGCCGTACTTTATTTCAAGATAGTGCTGATTCCGCCCCAAAACATTTGTTCTGGCAATTACCTTGCCAAAGGATTTTGAACCGAAATGCACAAGAAAACTGTTCCGCACGAAGACATTTTCATATCCGGCCTGCAAAACTCTGAGCCCATAGTCATTATCTTCGTAGTTCCCCGGAAAGAAATTTTCGTCGAGCATCCCGATGAGATTCATAACTTTCCTTTTAATGAGTAAAGCAAAACCAACCAGGTACGTTTTATATTCCAATGCATGGTCATTGGGAATGTTGTTTTTGCGCGCAAAATCTTTATAAAAATCAATATCACGGCCAAGCGGCGCAATGTTTTGATCATTGCCCACAAAGTTTGAAGCACAGCCTACTGTGCCATGATAATCTTCTTCATATAATCCCATTCTAAGCCAAAAAAGCGTATTTTCGCACATGACAGTGTCGTTATTCAGCAGAAAAATATCCGAGTCCGGCTGGGCAAGACAGATGCCCTGGTTGCAGCCTCCCGGAAAACCTGAGTTTTCCGTGTTTACCTGCAAAATTATATCCGACTGTGACTTTAAATATTCAACACTGCCGTCACTTGATGCATTGTCAACAACGATAATCTCCCTGGCTGAGACTGGAGTAGTTTCACGGATGCTTTCAATGCAGTTTTGAGTATATTCTTGGAGATTATAGCTCAGAATAACGATTGCGGCCTTTGGAACAGCACCATGCCGCTCTGCAACGGAACGCATTTTCGACTCGAACCAGCCCCGTGTATTATCATCTTCACAGAAAAAGGCAGCGTTTTCATAGCATAGATAAGCCTGCGCCGGATTAGATTCCAGCAAACAATCTCCAAGGTCACTATAGAGATATGCAGATGTTGGGCTGGTGCGCAACTGCTGTTCAATTTCAATCTGTATTTCCGTCTTCATACTCATTTCTCCATTAGCTGTATTAACGCTTCACTAAGCATACGCCTGGTATATTCACCACGCGTTACAAGGAACTGTATTCCGGTGACATTATTATAGAGTTTATTGTATGCTTCATCGGTAATGTTCTGCACAATTTCGTCAGCCTCAGCAACTGTATCTACAGAGAAACCGATTTGATTTTCAAGAACGAAATTTTCCTGAGCACTGCCCCTGCGCACAATAACCGGAAGACCGGCGGCGATATATCCGCCAAACTTATAAGACTGGTTCATGCAATCGTAGCGATAAAAGTCATCGTCGCTCTCATAGACCAGACCAAAGCCACCACGGGCCATCTCTTTAATCAGATCGTGCTTTTCCATAAATCCGTGCCAAACGATACTGGAATGCTCTGCACGGTGCTCACTGGAGCTGAACTGATGAATGGGAGTTGCTCCTTCATACCAGGAAAAGTCAGACCCACCTGTAAAAATTAATCTGCGCAGTGTTTCATGGCTGGTGATTACCTGCTCTGCCGGATAATCCCAAAGCGGCTGATAAATGGTTTTTATATCTGCATTAAGACCATAACCAATCATCGTTTCGTGAAGCTGCGGTGAAGCCATAATAAGTAGGTCTGCCAGATTCATAACAGTAACATCATAACCAATATAACCGGCAATATTATTACCATCTAAAAGTGGGATAACATCCTGAACGAACATAATCATTTTGGCTCCGAGATGCTTTAAATGCTGCACTAACATTGTGTTAAAGAGACCTGTTTTCCATGTGGGATACTGGAAAATGACGATGTCGCCGGTACATACGGAATTTGTTATTCCGTCAATAATGAGCTTTAACTCCTCTGGATCCTCTGCCCCTCCCGTACGGCGTATGCCGAGCTCCCTAAAGCCCATGCTCCGCCCAATTTCTGCAACCCAGGTCTGGCTTTCTTCTACAACAGTTCCCATAGTATTTATTTTTGTTATAAATATGCTCATAGATATTGCCCTTTCTAAGATTCCGTGACCTGAAAGTTAAACGTAAGCAAGCCAGCTTGTTTAATTTTACGACACCGACGTCCTTTTGTAAAGAAAAGCATTATGAAGAAAATCAACAAATCTGAGGTTAAAACCGAAAAACATTGACACGTATTTTACACACATGTTAAAATTAAAAAGTAAATATAAATATCCAGGGTCATGAAATGAAGATAAACATTACATACATAACAGGGGTCGGCGGAGCCGCAGCAGATGCAATGGCTCAGACAGCGCGTGTTGCGCAGGAAATGGGGTGTCACGGCTTCGGCATATATAATAATCCCGGCTATGTTGAGAATGAAGGGGACCGGCGCATTCGTGTTGACGGGATAATTGCCAGCATGGCCTGGAACGACGTGACGATTTTTCAGTTTCCAACCTGGTGCTACCATCCCTTTGATATGACACTCATGGAACAGTTAAAGCTATATGGGAAGCACACAATTGTTTTTGTACACGATATATATGCCTTGCTTATTGATGAGCTTACTCCGGAAGAGAGAATTCAACGCCTGGCGGGCGAAATCGCAGTTCTTAACCAGGCGGATCTCCTTATTCTTGCGTCTGAAAAGCTGCATCATAGGCTGCAGGAATCTGGCCTGATAAACACAAATGTAATGTACCAGACTATTTGGGATTATATAACTGATTACTGCCCGGAGAAACATGAACAAATCCACCGTATGATTTTTACCGGCAATGACGATTTGTCATTCTATGAGGGCAATACGCCAATACATCAGTTCTGCTATGATGAGCCCCAAAAGACTGAACATACAAACGTTGAATACAAAGGCTATATGGAGTCAAGCGACCTGCTGCATGAAATGGCGCACGGAGGCTTCGGTCTGGTATATGCTAACGACGAGTTGTTTTACCGCTATGACTGCATGAACCAGCCGTATAAGCTTGGAGTATATCTGGCAAGCGGGATCCCTGTTATCGTCCGCAAGGGATGTGTGCATGAGCAGTTTATTCGCAATCATGGGCTGGGCTTCGTTGTCGAGAGCCTTGACGAAGCGGATGAACTCGTCAACTCAATCACCGACGAAGAATATAATAAGCTCTATGATAATATTAAGCCAATCCAAAAGCTGATTACCAGCGGATTCTATACCCGCAGACTTCTCTCAGATGCAATAATTGAGGTAATGGAGAAATAGCAGCCGGAAGAACTGTAGTTAGTGAAATTGGAGAATGGTATGGCAAGCTTTAATATCAGCGGAGACTGTACATTAAGAGATGCATTCGGATTTAAAGAAGACTGCAGGCATGAGGTTAAGCAGTTCCTGCAGTTTTCATCTCCAATAACCTGGTTTGACTTTAAAAGCCAGCCAGGGCAGAATATAAGTTTTGAGCAGCTTGATAAATTGAAAGTGGACTGGGTTTCCTGGAAAAGTAATTTTTATAAGAAATGCATTATAACGGATTATAACCGGCAGGCGCTAAACTATTTCAGTGAAAAAACAGACTTTTTTATTATTGACTTTACTGAACTTGTTAATCTAAGCCTGATTCGACAGACACTGCCTGATGGAAGAATACACTATTTTACATCATCCTTTGGATCAAAATACAAAAATGAAAATGGGGTCAGTTTTCTTGACATTCTCCCGGGAACAAAGGAAGAACTGGAGCCGGAGACATATTTAAATGACGAACGACTGCGCCTTGTTGCAGATGGTATGTATGACTATCTTGTAAACCGACTTGGATATGAGGAGAAACAGATTATTCTTGCCTGCGTTTATGATTCAACAGATTATTTTGACCAGGGTAAACACAACGAGTATGGTATTAAAAATAAACTTCTTTATGCAAATGCCCAACTTGAAAAGATTTATGATTATTTTGAATTTATATGCCCCGGAGCGAAGGTGATTCGCATGCCTGAAGAAGTATTTGGCGAACTTCCTCACAAATGGGGATTTCATTGCCTGCACTTCTGCCGGGAGGCTTATGATTATCTCTACGAGTGCTTTGACCGGATTTCAGATGGTACCTTTGACGGATGCAGAGAAAACCTGCTCAATGAATACCGCGTAAAGATTGGCCTTGCCAGACGAGATCTGAACCGGTATGGCCACCGCATTGACCGCAGCAATTTGCAAAAAATCTGCTTAAAACTACCTGCTCTTGATGAGACGGGTCTCATCAGTAATTGCCTTGATGCGACAGCGGAGCAGAACTGTGAGAGTGAAACCTCAAATAGATTTGAAGCTCTGATTCTCACGAATTCTGACCAAATAGAAGGTCTTGAGGAACTTATAAAAAGTCTTCCGGAGCTCGTTTTTCATATCGGGGCAAATACCGGAATGTCGGAGCGACTCACTTCTCTTTTAAACTACGAAAATGTAAGGCTATATCCGGGAATGTCGCATGAGAAAATGCAAGAGCTCTTGAAAAGCTGCAGCTTTTATTTGGACATCAATTACGGCGGGGAGATAAGGGACATTGTGCACAGAGCCTATGATAGAGATGTTCTTATTATTGGCTTTAAAGACACCTTGCATGAGCCAAGATGTGTGCTGGATGAAATGCAGCTTGATGCCGGAAACGTTGAGAAAATGATAGAAATACTGCGTATTTTAATGAAATATGAGAATACCAGAATAGAAAAACTAAAAGCACAGGAGTGGTTGCTGCATTTTAAATAGAGGGAGGCAACTTGCGTGATTTATAATATTTCTCTAGCTGTAGGATTTGAAAAAAGCGGAGTAGATACTGCAATGGCCAGCAGAGCTGCTTTTTTTGAAAAAGCAGGTCTTGAGTCTCGTTTTATATTTGGCAAGCTTCCAAACCTTCGAGAACTTAAATTGTATCGCGAGTGTGGGATGAATCCTGCCAGAATGCTTACAGTGCCGCTTTCCTTCACAGACTGTTCGGATATTACACCCAAGCTTGCTCCGCGTAGCGTGTGCATGAAAATGCCAGAAGGACTTTTTCGCGACGAGATAGAAGAAACCGAAGAGTATATTGCTCTAAAGAAAGAACACTCCACTGTTGCGGCTATAGATTTTGATGGATATGGATGCGTTCATTCCGTGGTTTACTTTCAACAAATGAAGATATTCAGGCGGGACTTTTATTCTGATCATTGTTACGCTTCAGAATTTTATAATATTGAACATGGTCATCTGATAACAATAAAAAGGGAGTATTATAATACAGATGGAAGCGTTGCGCTGGAGCAGATTCTGCAAGACGATGAAACAAGATACATGCTGCCCAATGGTCAAAGCTTTAGAGAAGCGGAACTATGTAATGAATTTATTCGCCGTTTAAAAATATCTGAAAATGACATTTTTATTCTTGATCGCCCCCATTATTTTTTTCCGCAAGATGAAATCATGAAGCTTAGCCAAAAATGCAGAATTATTGCAGTACTTCATTCAGACCATTTTTTCGCAAAAGGTCTTAGCACTTTTGGCGTTGGGACAAATCGGGAATATATGTACTGGTTTAAATATTCCAATTGCCTATCTGATATGATAGTCAGTACCGTCGAGCAGAAGTGCCTCCTGGAAGAATATTTAAAGCGCAGGGGATATGCGGTTCCTAAAATATCTGCTATTCCGGTGTGTGGAATTCCAAAATTGAAGCTTTGCAGCGGACCCAGAACGAAGAAAAATATTTTATGCGCTTCCAGGCTGAATCCACGGAAAAAAGTAGAATGGTCTATTGCAGCAGTAATTAAATCGCATGAAACAGACCGGGAAATTTCACTGGATATTTATGGGAGTGGCGATTCGACATACGTAGAAAGACTCAAAAAAATTGTCAGTGATCACCAGGCGGAAAGCTATATCCATTTTATGGGTCATTGCGATCTTGCTGAGGTCTATCAAAAATATTCCATTTTCTTGACGACATCAATTTGGGAAACACTTGGCATCACATTGATGGAGGCGTGCGCCGCAGGACTTGCTATAGTTGGCTTGGATGTACAGTATGGAAATCATTGTTTTATTCGAGATGGGAAAAACGGTTTTATGGTTCCATATGACCCTGCATATATAGAACAGGAAAGTCCAAAAGAATTGGTTGATAACCTGTCAAATGCGCTACTTAAATTGACGTCTGACGAGAAGCTTCTGGATAAATTCGGTAAGTGCTCTTATGAAATCGCTGAACAATATCTGGAAGATAAGGTACAAAATGAATGGCTGGGGCTGTTAAAAAATGGATAAGCGCTTAAAATTGCTTTGGATGCAAGGGACAAGTGAAAATTCTATTCTTAGAACATTTGATTTCCTTACTGCAGAGGACGATGGTTTTGCAGAAACAAGCACCTTGTCTCCATATTGCTTTTATACCAGACTACAGAGCGGCGCACTCCCGCAATGTCATCCACTTTTTTGTAATGATATTGAACTTCCGGATTATTGGGAGGTCTATTTGGGATGGCTGGATGCAGAAATCAGAAATTGTTGCCGAAAACAGGCAAAGGTGTACTTTTCTGACCCTATTGATGATCACTGCGTAAGACAGATAGATTGGATCGATAGCAACAACAACATTTATCGGTCCGACCATTATGACCAATATGGGTTGCTTTTTTACAGTGAATTTTACAGCAAGGGGATTCCCTGCTTAAGGTCCTATTATGATGCTAACCGCAGAACTGTAATTGAGCATCAGTTGGAATATGACGTTGTTATGCTCAGGAATAATACCGGATATAGCAGAATTTTCAGCTCCCAAATGGAATTTATGGAGGATTTTTACAGGAACATCATCATTCCGGCCGACGGACAAGTCGAAAAAGCACACAATGCACGAAAATATGAGACAAGGACCAACCGTGATATGCTGATTCTTACAAACTCTCAATATCTTGAAGGGATCAGAGAAATCGCAGCTGCCCTCCCGGAGAGTGAAATACATATCGGGGCAAATACTCAGATGGGAGAGGAACTTTTAAAACTCAGAGAAGCTTTTCCAAATATACATTTATATCCGGGGATTGGAGAAGACAAATTAAACGAGCTGATAGATCACTGCAGCTTTTTGCTGGATATTAATTATTATGATGAAATTCGCAATATAGTAAAGCGCGCAATGGATGCAAATATGCTTGTTATCGGCTATGAGGGAACTGTACATTACCCGGAGCTGATGATTAAAGACCTAATAATTTACAATAAGAATCATCAGGCCGCTGTTAAATTGATGAAAGATTTGACCACGAATAGGGAAATGAGTGAGCGAATGGTGACACATCAAAACGAGAAACGTGAACTTAGCAATCTTTTTTATTGAAATCTTAACTTAATCAGAGCTCGGGATTAAACCGGTGGCGTAACAGATTCCCTAAACCTGCGTATTAAAACACAGAAACATACGAAAGGCGTTACTATGGATAATATAGAATTAAAAAGTAAAGAGCTGAACGACGAGGAGCTTACTCAGGTTGCCGGAGGGGCAAACGTGAGAATGCTACACTATGTTTGCGACAGCTGCCATAAATTCAGCCAGTTTATGCTGATTTCAAAATCCCGGGCCAAGTGCATGAACTGCGGCGCAATAAGAGACATATAATAGTCAGAAGCCAACAGACCGAAGACCGCATGAGCGCCGCAGCGCCATCCAGCGAGCAACCGAGCGCAGCGAGGCTCTTAGCGAGTCGGAGTCCGAAGCCCGCAGGCATACTTTGACGCCTGCGGGCTGTCTGCGTTATTTGACCGGACTCATTCGTCAATGACAATTGACGAATGGAGTGACTGGAGGGATTTGACCTCGCCGTTTTCCTTGCGAAGAATTGTGCGGAGACCTTTTGCTGTGGCCAGAGCAGCGGCGATGGTGGTCATGTATGGGATTTTATATTTGATGGCAGACTTTCTTATCGCACTGCCCTCGTGAACGCTGCTTTTGCCGGAGGGAGTGTTGACTATCATGTCAATCTCACCGTTGGTAATCGCATCCATGATGTTTGGACGGCCCTCGGAGAGCTTTTTGATTTTTTCAGCAGGGATTCCGGCGGATGTTATCGTGTCATAGGTGGAGCCGGTGGCAAGAATTTTAAAGCCATCTTCATGGAAAATCTTTGCCAGCTCCGCAACCTCAGCCTTGTCACGCTTATTCACGGAGATAAGAACCGTTCCGGAATGGGGAAGCGGGGACTGAACACCCTCCTGAGCCTTTACAAAGGCCTCACCGTAGGTGGGCGCAAGACCAAGTACTTCGCCTGTGGAACGCATCTCGGGGCCGAGAACAGGGTCAACCTCCTGGAACATATTAAACGGGAAGGCCGCTTCCTTAACGCCGTAGTAGGGGATTTTGCGGTCCTTGAGCGCGGGAACCGGAGACGGCCGGCCGGTCAGAGGAGCGGTTATAATCTCGGTTGCCAGAGGAACCATTCGTATGTTGCATACCTTTGAAACCAGAGGAACAGTGCGTGAGGCTCTGGGATTAGCCTCAAGGACGAAAACCTTGCCGTTTTCTATGGCGTACTGCATATTCATAAGCCCCTGAACATGCATCTCTTCTGCAATGCGGCAGGTATATTCCTTTATCTTTGCAACATTCTCCTCGGAGATATGAACGGAGGGGAGGATGCAAGCGGAGTCGCCGGAGTGAACGCCCGCAAGCTCAACGTGCTCCATAACAGCGGGGACAAAGGTGTGTTCGCCATCGCAAATGGCGTCTGATTCGCATTCCAAGGCGTTATTGAGGAAACGGTCAATGAGGATGGGTCTGTCGGGAGTTACGCCGACGGCGGCCTTCATGTATCCAGCCATCGCCTCGTCATCATATACAACCTCCATGCCACGTCCGCCGAGAACATATGACGGACGCACCATTACCGGGTAACCAATGGAGTTGGCAATCGCTATTGCCTCTTCAACAGTTGTCGCCATGCCAGATTCCGGCATGGGAATGTCGAGCTTTTCCATAATGGCTCTGAACCGGTCACGGTCCTCGGCCAGGTCAATAACCTCGGGGGAGGTACCGAGAATATTAACGCCGTTGCGCTTGAGGTCGGCTGCCAGGTTCAGCGGAGTCTGGCCACCGAACTGGGCGATTACTCCCAGAGGCTTCTCTTTTTCGTATATACTGAGAACATCCTCGAGAGTAAGAGGCTCAAAATAGAGCTTGTCTGATGTGTCATAGTCAGTGGAGACTGTTTCAGGGTTGCAGTTTACGATTATGGTTTCAAAGCCGAGCTTTTTAAGGGCCATCGCCGCGTGGACGCAACAATAGTCAAACTCAATGCCCTGACCGATTCTGTTGGGGCCACCACCGAGAATCATGATTTTTTTGTTGTTTGACGCGGTGGATTTATCCGGCGCGTTATAGGTCGAGAAGTAATAGGCACTGTCCTTTGTTCCGGATACGTGAACGCCCTCCCAGCCTTCCGTTATGCCGAGCGCCTTGCGGCGGTTACGGATGTCATCCTCAGAGACGGAGAGGATCCGGCTGAGGTATTTGTCTGAAAAGCCGTCCTTCTTGGCCTGAAGGAGAGCGGCGTCTGACGGAACAGAACCTGAGAACGAGGAGACAAGCTTCTCCTCTTCGTCTACAAGCTCCTTCATCTGCTGCAGGAACCAGACCTTAACGTGAGTGAGTTCATATATCTCCTCAACTGTGGCGCCCTTGCGCAGCGCTTCATAGATGACGAAATAGCGCTTGCTGGTGGGGTAAATTAGCTGAGCGAGGAGCTCCTCCTTGCTGAGCTTATCGAGACCCGAGGAGTGGCCAAGACCATAGTTTCCGTTTTCCAAAGAGCGAATTGCCTTCTGGAAGGCTTCCTTGAAGTTCTTGCCAATGCTCATAACCTCACCGACGGCCCGCATCTGGGTTCCCAGCTTGTCCTCCACGCCTCTGAACTTCTCAAAGGCCCAGCGGGCAAACTTTATCACCACATAATCTCCGTCCGGGACATATTTATCCAGTGTTCCGTATTTGCCGCACTCAATATCATGCAGCGTAAGCCCGCAGGCCAGCATCGCCGAAACAAGGGCAATCGGGAAACCCGTAGCCTTGGAGGCGAGAGCGGAGGAGCGGGAGGTTCTGGGGTTGATTTCAATTACTATTATACGGTCGCTCTTCGGGTCATGGGCAAACTGAACATTGGTTCCGCCGATAACCTGAACCTTGTCGACTATCTTATAGGCCTGCTCCTGAAGACGAGCCTGAACTTCCTTTGAAATCGTCAGCATTGGGGCGGCGCAGAAGGAGTCTCCGGTGTGAACGCCCATAGGGTCGATGTTTTCGATGAAGCAGACGGTTATCATATTGCCCTCGCAGTCGCGGACAACCTCCAGCTCCAACTCCTCCCAACCAATTACAGATTCTTCAACCAGAACCTGACCGACAAGAGACGCCTGAAGGCCACGGGCGCAGACCGTCTTTAGCTCTTCCTTATTGTAAACAAGGCCGCCGCCGGCTCCGCCCATAGTATATGCCGGGCGCAGAACAACCGGGTAACCCAAACGGGAGGCAATATCCAGCGCTTCATCTACGGAATAGGCAACCTCACTGCGGGCCATTTCGATGCCAAGCTCGTTCATTGTGTTTTTGAACTCGATGCGGTCCTCACCGCGTTCAATCGCATCAACCTGAACGCCGATTACCTTTACGTTATATTTATCAAGAATACCGGCCTTATAAAGCTCTGAGCAAAGATTAAGCCCCGACTGGCCGCCCAGATTGGGAAGAAGAGCGTCGGGACGCTCCTTTTCGATTATCTGCTCAAGACGGTGAACATTCAGGGGCTCAATATATGTAACATCCGCGGTTTCAGGGTCGGTCATAATGGTGGCGGGGTTTGAATTAACAAGAACTATTTCGTAGCCAAGCTTTTTAAGAGCCTTGCAGGCCTGGGTGCCGGAATAGTCAAATTCGCACGCCTGGCCGATTATAATAGGCCCGGAGCCGATAATTAAAACCTTGTTTATGTCAGTTCTTTTTGGCATGAATTTTCTCCTCCGTTATCAAAAATACACAGCTTAGGAATTATAGCACGAATTGACAGATTAGAAAAGTGGGAAAAGCCATTAAAAAAACATTGACAATCGGAGGTTAATTTGGTAATATTATCAAGCTTTTGGGGGCGTAGCTCAGCTGGGAGAGCGCTTGAATGGCATTCAAGAGGTCAAGAGTTCGATCCTCTCCGTCTCCACCATGAAAAAACCACTTCGTAAGAAGTGGTTTTTTCAGTTAGATTTGCTGATTAATCTGCTTTTGCACTTTTAGGCGTGGTGGTCGGTTTACAACCACAAATTATTGTGTTACAATAACTTGATTAAAAACATCTTTCAGGGGGAAATATTATGAGATGTCCTTATTGCGGCAAAACAAACAGCAAGGTAATTGATTCCAGACCGACTGACGAAGGAAATTCTATCCGCAGACGCAGAGAATGCATCAAGTGCAAAAAGCGCTTTACCACATATGAAGAGGTTGAAAGAAGCCCGCTGGTTGTTATCAAACGCGATGGCAGCCGCCAGCAGTTTGACAGGGTCAAGCTCATTAACGGAATTGTCAGAGCATGCGAAAAGCGGCCGGTAACCCTTGCCCAGATTGAAAATATCGCCGGCGAAATCGAAATGGAGCTTCAGGGCAACGCGGAGCATGAATGCCGCTCAATCATCATCGGCGAGATGGTTATGGAAAGACTGAAGGATGTTGACGAGGTCGCCTATGTTCGCTTTGCATCGGTATACAGAAGTTTTAAGGACATTAACACCTTTATGGAGGAGCTTTCAAAGCTGCTGACCGAGGAAACCGACAAGAAAAAATAAAAGCGGGAAAACACAGCGAATGAAAACACTTATAGCTGAAAATGTGTTTGCCGATGCAGCAGGTGCAATCTGCGAGGTTATTAAAAGCAAGCCGGATGCGGTTATAGCCTTTGACATGACCCGGGACATTCCACCGCTCTATGAAGCTCTGCTTGAAGCAGGGACTGACCTTAGCAAAATTACTTTTATTCAGGCAGTTGAGCTTGAAGGCGGAAGGGCCATCAGGGAATTTAATGAAAACGAATTTGTTGTCCCCTCCGGGATAGCCAGTGACGGGTTTCTTGCCGTCGACGGAGATAATTACCAGCAGTTTGACGGGCTCATTGAACAGCTCGGTGGTATAGATTTGTTCGTAACGGGTCTTGGCGTTAAAGGGCAGGTGTGCTTTAATGAGCCTGCCGTACCATACGATTCGGTTACCCACCTTCAGCGGCTTACAAATTCCACAAAGGAAGAAATATCGTTTCTGCTGCAGGACGGGGAGAACTGCCCTGACAGGGGCTATACAGCAGGGATTAAAACCATAGTATCCGCGCGCAAAATTATTATTGTTGCCGCAGGAGAGAGCAAGGCAAAGGCTGTTTACCAAACACTCTATGCCAGAGACGACTCTGTCGTTCCCTCGGCGTTTTTGCAGCTTCCTGCTGACGTAGTGTTATATACAGACAGTGCCGCGGCAGGGGAAATTGCCTGATGGACGGACTTATTCACGAAAAAACCGACCTTAAGGTTTTGATTTTATATTCTCTTTCACGCATGCCGGCCGCTGCCGGAAAAGACACGATATATGACATTTGCCGGAGCGACGGCGGAGTCGGGTATTTTGACTTTTCCGACTGTTTTGAGGAGTTGATCGCCTCCGGGCACATTGAGCAGGGCGGAGATGGATATATAATTACCGAAAAGGGTACCCGTGATGGCGCGGCGCTGGAGGCGAGCCTGCCACAGTCGGTTAAAAACCACGCTGAGGGCTATATAAGGCAGGCGGAGGATAATCTCAACCGGTTGAGCATGATTTCCGCTGACCACAGGGCAACAGACTCCGGAATGGCCGCTGAACTGAGCCTTTCTGACGGGGTCGGGCGGATTATGAAGCTTGAGATTCTTTGCGCCGACGAGACCCAGGCGAAGCTTATCGAAAAGAACTTTACGGCCGGTGCTGAGGATTATTACAGAAAAATCCTTGACCTGCTGACGAAAAAATCCGGTTAAGACAATCGGATTTACATATTATTAACTATATTTTATTTGCGTGAGCTATAATGTTAATGTAAATAAAATTTTAGGGAGTGGAGACAAATGAGCAAAAGAGCACTTATTGTTGAAGACGACACCAATATATCTGAGCTTTTAAGACTTTACCTGGGCAAGGACGGGTTTGAAACAATGCAGGTTACCGACGGGGCAAAGGCTGAGTCGTCATTTGACCTGTTTTCACCGGACGTTGTCCTGCTTGACATTATGCTGCCGGGCAAGGACGGATGGGCAATCTGCCGTGAAATCAGAAAGAAATCCGCAGTTCCAATTATTATGCTTACTGCCAAAGGCGAAACCGGAGACAAGGTTAACGGCCTTGAAATGGGCGCTGACGACTATGTTACAAAGCCCTTTGAGGTTAAAGAGCTGCTTGCCCGGGTTCACGCTGTAATGCGCCGCACAGACTCCGAGGGGCAGGCTGAGAAAAAGCTGGTTTTCGATAAGCTTACCATTAACCTGGATTCATATGAACTGATTGTTGACGGAAAGAAAATTGACACACCGCCCAAGGAAATGGAGCTGCTTTATCATCTCGCATCCTCTCCCAACAGAGTGTTTACCCGCAACCAGCTGCTGGACGAGGTCTGGGGCTTTGATTATTTCGGAGACTCCAGAACCGTTGACGTTCACGTAAAGCGCCTGCGCGAGAAGCTGGAGGGCGTTTCGGACAAATGGTGCCTCAAAACGGTTTGGGGTGTTGGATATAAATTCGAAGTTGCGGAATAATTACTGAATGAGTATTTCAGTAAAAAACTTTGCGGCGAACGCAGCCATAATAGCGCTGTGCATGCTCTTGGTCGCTTTTTCGTTCTTTGCCATAGGCAGAGGCTATGTCCTAGACACGACGGCGGAGAACATGCGAAGCAGCGCAGGAGAAATGGCAAGAACCGCTGCGGCCATATCGGAAGAAGAGTCATTGAACAGCTGGACGCTTAAGATGACTCTTTCTTCCGTTTCCCGGGCATCGGGCACCCATATCTTTGTAACCGACTTGTATGGGACTGTTATGTGCTGCTCCGATGAGGAAATTCTTTGCGAGCATATGGGAAAGCAGCTTGATGCTGCAGAGATGGGCGAGGTCGTTGGCAACGAGACGGGAACAAGACGCACCACACTTGGCGGTCTTTATGACACCGAGAGGCTCACGGTTGCCGTTCCGATTGAGCTGAGCGAAGGGGACGTTATCGGCTATGTTTTTGAAAGCACAGACCGGTCTGATGTTTTCTCCCCATGGATAGCCTTTGGATGGATGTGCCTGGCCATTCTGGTGGCGATATTTGTTGCGGTTATGTGCTTTTCCTACTGGTATTCAAGGCACATGGCCGCCCCCCTGGATGAGCTGGCATCTGCCTCCAGACAATTTGCCCGCGGCAACTTCGCTGTTAGAGTTAAGCAGACTGAGGAGACAACCGGCGAAATGGGAGCCTTGATTGACGCGTTCAATTCCATGGCAGACTCGCTGGAAAATGCCGAGAACAGGCGCAGCGAATTCATTTCAAATGTGTCTCACGAGCTGCGCACACCGATGACGACCATTGCCGGCTTCGCAGACGGAATTCTGGACGGAACTATTCCGCCCGAGGAACAGAATAAATACCTAAAGTCAATAAGAGACGAGACCCGCCGTCTTGCAAGGCTGGTTCGCAACATGCTTGAGTCGTCCCGAACCGAGGCCAGAGCAAAGTCAGGAGACAAATCCCACTGGGTGGTGTTTGACCTTTCGGAGCTGACGGTGGAAATACTCCTGAGCTTTGAAGACAGGGCGAACAAAAAGCACCTTGACGTTGACCCGCAGCTGCCGGACGCGGCGCTGATGGTCCGGGCGGACAAGGATGCTATTACCCGGGTTATTTATAACCTGCTGGATAATGCCGTTAAATTTGCCCGTGACGGCGGAACAATAACACTCAGAATCTATAAAGACGATGAGCGGGGCAAGGCGTTTATATCGGTTAAGGACGAGGGAGAGACAATCCCGGCTGACGACCTGCCATATATATTCGACAGGTTCCACAAATCAGACCGATCCCGCAGCATAGACACAGAGGGCGTGGGTCTGGGGCTTTATTTCGTAAAAACAATTATCAACGCCCACGGAGAGGACATAGCGGTCAACAGCGCAAACGGAGCAACCGAGTTCGCGTTTACGCTTCCGCTGGCATAAGGAAATATAATGAATTGGTATAATAACGAGGACTGGTATGCTCCGGCGAAGGACAACAGGGGATATATTCCCGAGGCGGTAAGGCGCCGCAAAAGAGCAAAGCGTAAAAAATGGACAATAAGAATTCTTGCCGCTGCGGCTATACTTGGAATTCTGGGCGCGGGAATTGGAATTATTACCGGCGCCGCTGGCAAAAACGGCAGCGCTGCCAAGGAGTACGTCTGGCCGGATACCTTCAGGGCGTATATGGACAGCATATACGGCACATCTAAAGCAACAACGACCCAGGCTGAATATAAGCTGGAGACGGTTGAATATACGGGAGACTTCCGGGTGGAAGCAGTCAGTTCCCAGGGACTGGCAGAAAAAACAATAAATGATATTTACGACGAGGGCTGCGATTCCATCGTCGCCATAAAGGGCTTTACCGGCAGCTCCACCGGGTATACCTGGGGTTCCGGCGTTATTCTTAGCGAGGATGGCCTGGTTTTGACCAACAGCCATGTTGTTGAAGACAGCGAGAGCGTCGTTGTTGTCCTTTCGGACGACACGGAGTATGACGCGGTGCTCATTGGTGGAGACTCCATAAGCGACCTGGCGGTTTTGAAGATAGAGGCCGAGGGTCTTGTCCCGGCCCAGATAGGCGTAAGTGATGAGCTGGATGTGGGGGACACTGTGGTCGCAATTGGCAACCCGCTTAGTGAGAGCTTCCGGCTCACAATGACGGATGGGATCGTTTCCGGCATTGACAGGGGCGTTAGCTATAACGGCCAGCGAATGACACTCATTCAAACCAACGCGGCAATTAACAACGGAAACTCCGGCGGTGCGCTCTATAACAGATTTGGTCAGGTTGTTGGCATAACCAACATGAAAATGAGAAGCTCCTATTCCACCGTTGAGGGAATCGGGTTTGCGATTCCGTCCAAAACCGTTATGAACGTCTGCAACATGCTTCTTGAAGACGGGAAGGTTACCGGCAGAACATCAATCGGCATTACGGCGGGCGTTATTCCTCAGCAGGCCCTTGAGCATTACGGAGTTCCGGAGGGGCTTTATGTTTCGGCGGTTAACGAGGGAACCGATGCCGAGCGAAAGGGAATTCTGCCCGGCGATATAATAACTCAGGTTAACGGGGAGGGCGTCACCGCACTTAATGATATCCTGCAAATAAAGGAAGGACTTTCCGTTGGCGATACTCTCACCATGACCATCTGGCGTGATGGCGCATCGGTGACAATTGACGTTGAGCTGGCTGATACAAACGATATTTATAATTAAAAGGACCGGAGAGAGAAATGGGACTTGACGAGTATATTGAATCAATTAAGAGTAAAAAAATATGCGTAATCGGAATAGGCGTTAGCAATGAGCCCTGGATAAAAAGGCTTGCCGCCGCCGGCTGCAGCGTAACCGCCTGCGACAGGAGCACCCGGGAAAACCTGGGCGCGCTGGGGGACGAGCTGGAGAGCATGGGCGTTAAGCTGAAGCTGGGAGATGAATATCTCGAGCACCTCGACGCTGATATCATCTTCAGAACACCGGGCCTTATGCCCTTTGACCCGCATCTTGAAGAGGCCAGCAAAAATGGTGCTGAGATTACGTCCGAAATGGAGCTGTTCTTCAAGCTTTGCCCATGCAGAATATTTGCCGTTACGGGCAGTGACGGAAAGTCAACAACAACGACACTTATCTCCGAGCTTTTAAAGGGCGCGGGATATACCGTCCACCTGGGCGGAAACATCGGCAGACCTCTGCTTTGTGATATCCCGGATATTAAAGAGTCGGACGTCGCCGTCCTGGAGCTCAGCTCCTTCCAGCTCCATTCCATGGAGTGCAGACCGGATGTCGCCGTAATTACAAACATTTCCCCTAATCACCTGGACAAGCACAAGGGCTATGAGGATTATATTTACGCCAAGAAGTTCATCTTCTCCGGCCAGCACCCGGAAGACACGGTCGTTCTGAACCTTGACGATGAGCTGGTTGCTTCCTTTGCAAATGAAGCTCCCTCCAAGGTAAAGTACTTCTCCTTTGAAAAGCCCGTTGAAAACGGCGCTTTCCTGCGCGGAGACGGAATGCTGTGCAGAGCTGAAAACGGCGCTGTTACGGAAATTATCCACCGTGATGATATTTACATTCCCGGCGACCATAATGTAAAAAACTTCCTGGCCGCCTTCTCGGCAACAGAGGGCTTTGTTCCCAATGAAGTGTGCGCTGAAACCGCAAAAACCTTCAAGGGACTGGAGCACAGGCTGGAGACCTTCAGAATCCGCCGTGGCGTCAGATATATTAACGACTCCATTGCGTCCAGTCCAACAAGAACAATTGCCGGACTTTACGCCCTGAAGACAAAGCCGATTATAATCCTCGGCGGCTACGACAAGCATATTCCCTTTGACGGGCTCGGCAGTGAGCTTTGCAAAATGGCCAAGAGCGTTGTTATTACCGGCGCTACGGGTGAAAAGATTTATACGGCAATGGTTAATGCCCCCGAATTCGATGGCTGCGGCGTCCCCGTTGCAAGAATAGATGACTTTGACGAGGCGGTTATGTATGCGTCAAATCAGGCCTCTGAGGGAGACATTGTAATTCTCTCTCCGGCCTGCGCCTCCTTTGACCGGTTCAAGAACTTCGCCGTGCGGGGCAATTACTTTAAAAAGATTATTATGGAGCTTGAAGAGTGAAGATTACAGACATTTCTCCGCGGGTATATGATATGGCCGCCCGTGCAGAGGCAAAGGCCGCCGGGCAGTTTGCGGAAATAGACAGAATTGCTCTGGAAAACACCACCAGAGTTATGCAGGCCTTTCAGGATAACCGGGTCGCCGAGGCCTGCTTTTCCGGAACAACGGGCTATGGCTATGACGACCTGGGCCGTGACACACTGGACAAAATATATGCGCAGGTCTTCGGCGCGGAGTCCGCAATCGTTAGAATAGGCTTCGTTAACGGGACCCATGCAATTACATGCGCAATGTTTTCCCTTTGCGCGCCGGGAGAGAAGCTGCTTTCAATTAACGGAGCGCCATATGACACGCTTCGCGGCGCAATCGGAATAGGAGAGAACGGGGCGACTCCCGGCTCCCTTGCGTATTACGGCGTCGGCTATGACCAGGTAAATCTCCTGCCCGACAGCACCATTGATTTTGAATCGGTTTCCGCTAAGCTGAAGTCTGACAAGACAATAAAAGCTGTTATCATGCAGCGCTCCTGCGGCTATGATGACCGCAAGACTCTGACTGTTGCTCAGATTGGCGAAGCCATAAAAAAAATCAAGGCGGTGCGTCCGGACGTTAATGTGTTCGTAGACAATTGCTACGGTGAGTTTGTGGATACCCTTGAGCCGACCCACGTTGGTGCGGATCTTATTGCCGGCTCTCTGATTAAAAATCCCGGCGGTTCAATTGCTCCGACAGGCGGTTACATTGCCGGAAGGGCTGAGCTCGTTGAGCGGGCCGCCTTCAGAATGACAGTTCCCGGAATCGGCGGGGAATGCGGCTCTACCCTTGGCAACAACAGACTGCTGTATCAGGGCTTTTTTATGGCACCGCACGTCACCGCTCAGGCTGTTAAAACCGCGGTTTTCGCAGCGGCGATGATGGACGAGGCGGGAATTGAAAGCTTCCCCAAATACAACGAAAAGAGAAGCGATATAATCCAGCGCATCCGTGTAGGCTCTCCGGAAAGGATGAAGAAATTCTGCGCGGGTATTCAGGCGGGTGCGCCGGTTGATTCATACGTTACCCCTGAGCCCTGGGCAATGCCGGGCTATGACTGCGATGTTATTATGGCCGCCGGCGCCTTTATTCAGGGTGCGTCCATTGAGCTTTCGGCTGATGGTCCCTTCAAGGAGCCCTATGATGTTTTCCTTCAGGGCGGGATTACCTATGAATCCGGCAAGCTTGGAGTTATGATGGCCGTTAACGGCATGACGGAGGAATAAAATGAAAAAAACCGCGCTGTTTATTACGGTTTTGGTTCTTTGCTTCAGTCTGTGTGGCTGCGGCTCAATTGAAAACATATTAAATGCTGACATTCCACCCATCCCAACCTATCCAAACGGGAAGAGTGAGGAGGCGTTAGCAGCTGAGACAGATGAAGTCACAGTGGCTCCGGAGGATGTCCCGGAATATGACGTTACCGTTTGCTTTACTCCTCATCGGCTTGATGTCCTTGACCCGGAGACCGGCACTGTTCAGATCCTTTCCTTCAGATATGACAGTGCTGAGGTGAAAATAGAAAACGCTCCGGATGTGGAGGAGAAAATCAACGGGTTCCTTTCTGAGCTGGACGTGAAGTATATTCCCAATGAGAACGGAACCGGCACTGAAATTGACCTTCAGAACTATGCCCAGTCTTTGGCGGAGGACAGGTTTACAGCCATCTCAGACAGCGTGACTGAGGTTGCTGACTATCTTTGCTCCTACAGCCGTACCGCGTCCGCATACGCTTCAGAAAATATCCTGACCATTACCTATACAACCACCAGCGATATTGACGAACTGTTTGACGAAGGCAGCACAGAGACATATCTCTTCAGCCTCGACACCGGAGAGCTCCTTGAAAATGTCTTTGCTGACACCGGCTATGCCGGAACGGGCGTTTTCCACGTTGACAATGCGGACAGCTTTGCCTCTGAAGGTCTGCCGGTCAAGGACAGCTGCGTTGTTTCCGAAGAGGGAGATGACTTTTACCTAATCGCCGAGGGAATTATTTATGACCTGACGATATCCGAGGCCGTTTATGATGAGGAAAACATGGTCTATAACCCGGGGACTGAGCTTTGTTATTATAATTACGTGATGAATGAGGCGGTTCATCTGCAGTACTATGTTCCTGAGGGCTATGCAGAAATAATGATAAGCATGGTCACAGACGGCAGACAGTCGGCCTATGTAATTTTAATGGCTGAGGACGGAGCAATTATGCTCATGCCGGCGGAAAATCCTTATTCACTGGGATAAGCCCGGCACAATTGGGGGAATTATTTTATGGCACTCAGAAACAGCAATTTTGCACTGAAGCTTTTTAAATATTTCAAAAGGTCTGCAGCATCTCAGAGCGCACCAAGGCCGCACTGCCCGGGAGCGGACCTTAAGGGAGTTTACACGGGAGCGGAATTTCTTGCCGATGTCAAGTCCGGCAAAGCGCCGGAGCTGGGCAAAAAGACTGCTGTTATCGGCGGAGGCAACACAGCCCTTGACTGCGCTGCAGCAGCTGCACTCCTTGGAGCGGACACCACTGTTATATTCCGCAAAACAGAGGAATGGATGAGCGCTGACCGGGAAAGACTGGAGAAGGCAAAGGAGCAGGGCGTTAAAATTATGCCCCTGCGGACCCCCGCGGAGATTATCGGAAACGGTAGAGTTCAGAGCGTCTGCCTTGAAATTATGGAGCTGCAGGAGCCTGACAGCGACGGGATTGCCCGTGCCATAGGCTCAGACACGTATGAGGCCGTTCAGTTCGACTCGGTTATATATGCTCCGGGCGAATGACGGTGGAGTTAATTTTTTATGGAAGAGAAAAGACAGAGAATTGAATTCCTTATCTCGGCGCTGAATGAGGCGTCTGATGCCTACTATAACGACCGGGATGAGATTATGAGCAACTATCAGTGGGATTCCTATTTCGACGAGCTGACCGCTCTTGAAAACGAAACCGGGATCATCCTGCCCAACAGCCCTACCCAAAAGGCCGGTGCTGATGAATCCTTTGGCTCCGGAGAACGGGAAATGCATGAATACCCGGCGCTTTCCCTTGCAAAAAGCAAGGACATAACGGTTCTTCAAAAGTGGGCAGGGGACAGACCAATATGGCTGAGCTGGAAGCTTGACGGAATAACCCTTGTCGCAACCTATGACGGAGGACGCCTTACCCGCCTTATGACCCGGGGCAACGGAACCTTCGGAACGAATATCACATACCTTGCACCATATATTAAAGGTGTTCCGCAGACGGTGGAGGAAAAGGGCCACCTGGTCGTAAGGGGCGAGGCTACAATCTCATATACAGACTTTAACCGCCTTAACGAGGAAACCGAAAATGACGATGACAAATACGCCAACCCGAGAAACCTTGTTGCCGGAACCCTGGCTCTGGACGAAACCCGCGCCGGAGAGGTTAGGGAGCGGGGAGTTTGTTTAAACGCCTTTACACTCGTTCACCTTGACAGAAAAATGGTCTCCTGGGGCGAACGGATGAATTACCTGCGCTCGCTGGGCTTTATAACTGTTGACTTTGAAGCCTGCACTGCTGAAACCTTGCCTGCAACAGCAGACAGATGGACCGAGCGCGTAAGATCCGGTCAAATGGACATTCCCGTGGACGGACTGGTTATTGCCTATGACGACACGGACTTCGCTCAGACGGGCTCCGTAACCGGCCACCACGCCACAAATGCCGGCATGGCCTTTAAGTGGCAGGATACCTCCGCCGACACAGTCCTTGACCACATCGAGTGGAGCTGCGCCAGCTCATGCATAACTCCGGTGGCCGTGTTTAAGCCGGTTCAGCTGGAGGGCACCGAGGTAAAGCGGGCCAGCCTCTGCAATCTCACGGAGATGAAGCGCCTGGGGATCGGCCAGGACGGAGTAACGACTCTTAAGGTTATCAAGTCAAACATGATAATCCCCAAAATAATAGAGGCGAACGGTCACGGGACGGATTTTGAAATCCCCGGGTTCTGCCCGGTTTGCGGTGCGCCGACTGAAATTCACGTGGGCTCCTCCACCGGGTCGGAAACACTGCACTGCACAAACCCCGGCTGCACGGCGAAGCATATTAAGAGATATGAGCGCTTTGTTTCCCGCCAGTGCATGGATATTGACGGGCTGAGCATCGAGACCATTTCCAAGTTTATTAACAGCGGATATATTTCCGACTTTGTTTCCATTTACCACATTGCCGATCACCGCGCTGAAATAGAAAGCATGGATGGCTTTGGAAAAAAGAGCTATGAAAATCTCGCCCGGGCCATCGAAAACAGCAGAAACGCAAACCCGGCGAATTTTATCAACGCGTTGTCTATTCCCAAAATCGGCATAGACGCGGGCAAGAGGATTATTGCCAAATACGGAACAGCGGGCTTTCTCCAAAAGCTTGAATCCGGTGAGGGCTTTGAGGAGCTCGACGGCTTCGGCGAGGAGCGCAGCCGCTCAATCCTCTCGTGGTACGCGGATGCGAAGAACAAGGATATGTTTACCCGCCTGCTGGCCGAGCTTAAGCTGAAGGACATAGCTCCTGCAGACGAGGCTGCCGGAGGCGCCTGCGCAGGGAAGACCTTTGTTATAACCGGAGATGTTCACATATTCAAAAACCGTGACGCGTTCAAGGCCTATGTTGAGTCTCAGGGGGGCAGAGTTGCCGGCAGCGTTTCGGCAAAGACGAGCTTTCTGGTTAATAATGACATTGAATCCTCATCATCCAAAAACAAAAAAGCCAAGGAGCTTGGCATTCCGATTATATCCGAAGACGAATTCGTCGGCACATTCGGGTCTTGAAAAAAGCCGGGAGCGGGAATTAATCCTGCCCCCGGCATTATTAAATATAAATTAACAAATTATACTGAAAAAGTTATATAATCAGCGTGAAATAAATTTTTGCCTTCGGGAGGATTTAAATGAAGCTTATGAGCATGCTCTCGGCCATGCATCCGGCCGGAATCGTGGTAATTTTCACTATCCTTATTCTTTTCATTCTGGCGGTTATTCTTCTGTTTTATACCTACACCCGCTACAGAGCGCTTGCGTCCAAGCTCGCCGACGGTGACAAGATTTCCGGCTCCTTCATGAAATACTGCTACTCGCAGTTTTCCAGCTCATATGAACGCTACGGGTCAGACACCAATACTCCTGCCATAATCTCAGACGCCGTCAGCACAAAGCTGAGCGGTCTGCAGCTGTGCGAGAGATTTCTTAACAACGCGGTCTCACTGTTTGTAACCTTGGGCCTTTTTGGAACCTTCCTTGGCCTGAGCCTTTCGGTCGGTTCCCTCACGGAGCTTATTGGCTACAGCGACACCTCAGAGTGGCTCTCCGCTCTTGACAGTCTCGGCAGCGGCCTGCTTTCAGCGCTTTCAGGCATGGGCGTTGCGTTCTATACGTCCCTCGTCGGTGTTGCATGCGCAATCATCCTGACGATTCTCAGAGCGATCTTCAGCCCGGCCGCGGCCCGGGAGCTTATGGAAACACGCTGCGAGCTTTGGCTTGACGAGGCGGTTGCCCCAGAGCTCAAGACCAGGGCAGCCAACAGCGATGTTGAGCTTGTCCACCAGATGATTGACGCTCTTAACGATACATCAGACGCCATGACAGACGCTCTGCAGGCTTCAACAGCCGCACTGCAGAATTCCGTAGCAGCGCTTCAAAACACACTCACCGGCTTCGACAAGAGCGTTGAAGGCTTTAATAACGGCGTTCATGACTTTAAAGAGATTAACTATAACCTTTCCGGCACGGTTGAACGCTTTGACCTGGTAATTCGCGACATAACCCGGGCCTCGAGATATGCCCAGTCCAAGGCTGCGGCTTCTGCCGAAAAGGAAAAAGGAGCGGAATAAATGAGGAGACGCTATACAGGCCGGTCTGACGCACGGACTGCCGGGGGAGACGGCGAACAGGGGTTCTGGTCTTCATACGCGGATATGATGTCTTCCTTTGCCCTGATACTGTTTTTCCTAATGCTCCTGGCATACATCCAGAACCTGGTTACCGGCAACAACCTTAAGGCGACAGAGGAACTCCTGGCATCAACCCAGACCTCCTTGACTGAAACCCAGGCCTCTCTGGAGGAAAAGTCCACCGCTCTTACAGAGACTCTTACTCTTCTTGACGAGACGACCGCCCAGGTTACCGAGGCCCAGGACCAGCTCAACCAGATTCAGAAGGACCTGAAGGACACGGAAAACGAGCTCAAGGGTCAGCAGAAGACTGTTACCACCCAGCAGGCCCTTATTAAGGAGCAGGAGGACTATCTTGCCGCGGCCAACGAGGAAATTCTCGAAATGCGCAGCCAGATGCAGACGATTGCTGTTTTGCGGCTTTCAATCCTTGAGCAGATTAAAAACAGCATCATCGAGGTCACCGGAGACTCGTCCAAGGTCAGCATTTCCGACACGGGCAACATTATGCTCAACGAGGGCGTTTTCTTTGACCTTGGCTCATATGAGATTAAGCCGGAGAGCTCCCAGATCCTTAACCAGATTGTTCAGGTCTTCAACAAGTTCCTGGCTGACGAGGAAAACACGAAATATATTGACACCATCATGATTTCCGGCCACACCGATGACATTGGAACCGAGGAGTCAAACCGTGTGCTGGCCAATAACAGAGCAAACGCGGTTTTGGAATATCTTCTTGCTGCGGACAACGGCTCACTGAATAAATACGCTCAGTATTTCTGCGCATCAGGCTATGGCGAGACAAGGCCTGTTGCCAGCAACGATACAGCTGAAGGTCAGGCGCAGAACAGACGCATTGAAATTTCAATCATCCTTAAGGATGACTCCGTAATGGACATTGTTGAGCAATATCTGGAAATCGATGTTCCCTCATCGGCTTCAACCGGCACTGAATCATGACTAAACGTGCAGCGATAGCCTTGGCGGCAGTGGTTGCCGGGGGACTGCTTCTCTCCTCACTTGGAGATGCAATTTTTAACGGAAGCGCTAAAAACAGCCCGGAATCAGAGGTCAGTAGTCCGGAATCGGAAATACAGGATTCCATAATTGACCCTGAGGAGACAACGGCGGCCACGGAGACTCCGACTGAGGAGAACATCAGGAAGTTCACCTTCACGTCACTTGACGATTCCGAGGTTGAGCAGTTTGCAGACGAGGTGCAGTTTTATATTCTCGACTCCGACTGGGCGTCTCTTGCCGAACTTCTGGACTATCCAATATCTGTTCAGGGGGTTGAAATTGAAAGCGCGACGGCGTTTATTCAGTCAGCGTCAAACGGATTGTTTTCCGAGACCGCCATCAGTGCGCTGCAGGACGCCTCCTACCTTGACATGACCGGGGACAGAACCGGCGCCGCACTATGCGGGATAAAAATAGAGAAATATTTCTCCGGCGGTAAAGAACTCCTGCATGTTACCGGAATTAATATTGAGTAAAAACAATTAACGCTCTGCGGAAAAGCTTCCGCAGAGCGTTTTTATATTTGTTATTGATTATAAATCATAGCTGTTAAGATAGCGCTCCTGCTCGGAAGTAAGAGTGTCTATCCGCTTGCCCATAGATTCCAGCTTGCGGCGTGCAACTTCCACATCAACATCATGAGGCACGTCTATAAGCTTTTCCGTCAGATTACCCTGATGCTCAACGAGATACTTGACGCTCAACGCCTGAATTGCAAAGGACATGTCCATGATTTCGGCAGGGTGACCGTCAGCGCACGCCAGGTTAACGAGGCGGCCTTCACCCAGAACATAAATCCAGCGCCCGTTGGGAAGCAGGTAACCCATAATATTATTCCGCATTGGCTTTGCTTCAACAGCAATTTCCCGCAGGCGTGCCATGTCGATTTCCGTGTCGAAGTGGCCGGCGTTGCTCAGAATCGCGCCGTCCTTAAGGACCATGAAGTCGTCCTCGTCGATAATTTTGTCGCAGCCGGTTACGGTTACGAATATGTCCCCAACCTTGCAGGCCTCGTGGACGGGCATTACGTCATATCCGTCCATAACAGCCTCCAGCGCCTTAATCGGGTCAACCTCGGTGACGATAACTCTTGCGCCAAGACCCTTGGCCCTCATGGCTGTGCCCTTGCCGCAGAAGCCATAGCCGGAAACAACGACCGTCTTGCCGGCAACAATCAGATTGGTGGTTCTGCAAATACCGTCCCAAACAGACTGGCCGGTACCGTAGCGGTTGTCAAAAAAGTGCTTGCAGCTTGCGTTGTTGACCCGGACCATTGGGAACAGCAGCTTGCCGGCCTTGTTCATTGCCTCAAGACGGATGATGCCGGTGGTGGTTTCCTCGCAGCCGCCGATTATGTTGGGAATAAGCTCTGTCATTTCGTTGTGGAGCATGTTAACCAGGTCTCCGCCGTCGTCAACAATAATGTTGGGGCCGCACTCCAGCGTGTGGCGGATGTGGGTGAAATATTCCTCATTTGTAGCTCCGTGCCAGGCGTGAACATCCATTCCGTCAGCAGCAAGAGCCGCTGCAACATCGTCCTGGGTGGAAAGGGGATTGGAACCCGTTATATGCATCTCCGCTCCTCCTGCGGCAAGAACACGGCAAAGATAGGCCGTTTTCGCCTCAAGATGGACAGAAAGGGCAATTTTAATGCCTTCAAAGGGCTTGGTTTTTAAAAACTCTTCCTCAAGACCGCGCAGAAGGGCGCAGTTGCGAGTTACCCATTCAATTTTTCTCCGGCCTGACTCAGCAAGCGTAATGTCTCTTATTTCCGATGCCATTTTAATTCTCCTTGTTGTTTTCCGCTTTGTTGCACTGCAGCATCTCATATAGCTCCAGCACGGCCGCGGGCTCGATTGTGTCAATATCTGTGCCGGTGAGCATAAAGCTTCCGTCCGCCTCCGCGTCCTGAAGCTCACGGCGTATATTCGCCATCGTGAACCAGTCATAAACAGCGCCACAGCTTTCGCACATTACAAACGAATCATCACCGATAGGAGCGCCGCAATTCGGGCAGACAGGCCCGTCGTACTCAGCTTTTTTCTTTTTAAACGGCCACATTTATATCACCATTAAAAACAATAATTTCGCGGGGATATAATATCAGACTGACGCCTGATTTTCAAGGGCTTCGAATGCCGCTGTTTTTATTATAATCTTCTTCATCAGACCGTCAAGAGCGGACCCTGAGCGATAGTCACAGGGAACAGCATATTTAATCCTGTTTTCGCTCTTCATCTGCTCCATCTTTTCCAAAGCTCCCGGTCTTGTCTCGTCATAAACGCCGATTGAGTGCCCGCCGTAGTGGTGAACCAGGGACATGCAGGGAATGTCCGTCTCGCTGTCTCCAATATAAACCATGTTCCGGAAGGGGACCCGATAATCACTCCTGGCGAAATGCTCGTTAACCGCCGGGTCATTAATGTCCAGCGTGCCCTTTTCAATTCTGAACAGATACTGGGTCTTGGCGGTGAAGTTAACAACCTGCGCCGGCCAGACGGCAACACCCCTGTTGTTATAATAAAACGAGCTCGCGTATATCCGTTCAAACTCTCCGGCGATTGCCGTTCCTTCAATCATTTCCTTAAGACCGGAGGAGATTATATAGTGCTCAACGATAACGCCGTTTTCTTTTCCAAATTCCCTGACGCGGCTGAACCAGTCCGTAACACCGGGATACAGCTTAACCCTTGAGCCATAATCCTGCAGAGCCCTCCGGGTTAAAACCAAATTGCCCTCAGCCTCCCGGACCATTTTGAGCATATAGCTCAGGTTGGAGTCCATGTCATTTCGGCGTGAAAGCTCGTTTGTTTCGGCCCAGAAGGTTTCCGTGTCAAAGCCCACAGATTGAATATAGCCCTGCGCCTGCATGTCGTCAGGTGAGAGGGTCTTGTCGAAATCATAGCAGATGGCAAGAACAGGGAGAGCTTCCTTTTTTCTTCGCTCGTATTGCATGTCTTTCTCCGTAAAATAATACTTAATATGAATGATTAATAATAAACTTAAAGCCCTGCCGGTTTCGGCAAGGCTTTAAGTTGGTGGGGGAAGGTGGATTCGAACCACCGAAGTCATCGACAGCAGATTTACAGTCTGTCCCCTTTGGCCACTCGGGAATTCCCCCATATTTATGCTGAAGTGTGGAGCTGGTGGACGGATTCGAACCCCCGACCTGCTGATTACAAATCAGCTGCTCTACCGGCTGAGCTACACCAGCGTGAACTTCAGCTTGCATATATTAGCATTAGCAATCTGATTTGTCAACAGTTTTTTTAAAGCGCTGTGATGAAAAAAGTCACCACAGCGCCATGTAAATTTTACTTGTTCAGCTTTGAGTCAATCCAGGTTAAAATGTCGTTATAAACCTGCTCCCGGTTGTCCTCGTTCAGCATCTCGTGCCTGCCGTTGGGGTAGAGCCGGATGGTAACATCCTGGCAGCCAACGCCGCAGAAGTTTTTATATGCCTTCTCAACGCCCTTGCCGTAGTCACCAACGGGGTCATCCTCTCCGGACATGAAGTAAACCGGCTTGGTCTTGTCCATCTTTTCAAGATTGCTCTTTTTAGTAATGAACTTAAGGCCTGACATCATGTCTCTGTAAAGGCCGGCCGCGCAGACGAAGCCGCACATCTCGTCCTTAATATAACGGTCAACATTTTCCGCATTGACGCTGAGCCAGTCATATGCCGTCCGCGGATTTTCAATCTTCTTGCAATATGACCCGAAGGCAACGTTGTTAAGTGTTGTTCCGTCTGAGTAGTATCCCTTGGTCTTAACCGTAAGGTCGGCAATAAGGTGTCCCGCATTAATCAGTGCGGAGCTCTGGTTGCCTGTTCCGCTGAGGATTACCAGGTCATAGTTCTGCGGATATTTGATTATGTATGTCCTGGTAAGGAACGAACCCATGGAATGGCCGAAGTTGATGTATGGAACATTGGGATATTCCTTAACCATAAGGTCATGGACCGAGGCCATGTCTTCAACAACCTTGAACCATCCGTCCTCCTCACAGAAGGCGCCCCTTGCGGTTGGGTCTGAAACTGACTTTCCATGGCCCAGGTGGTCATTTGCCGCAACCGCAAAGCCGTTGCTTGCAAGAAACGTCATGAAGTCATCATAGCGCTCAACGTGCTCAGCGATGCCGTGGGCAATTTGAACAACACCACGGACATCTCCATCCGGCGTGCATATTCTTACGCGGATCTGACTTTTCCCGTCTGAAGAGGGAATATATGTGTCTTTAAAAGAAGGCATAAGCTTAACCGATTATTTCCTTGGTGTCGCGGGCGATAACGAGCTCCTCGTTTGTGGGAATTACGAAAACCTTAACCTTTGAATCAGGTGTGGAAATCATAATGTCCTGGCCGCGCTTTGAGTTTGCCTCGTCGTCAATGGTAACGCCGAGATAGCCGAAGTATTCGGAGATCTGCTTGCGGGTTGAGCCGCTGTTTTCACCAACACCGGCTGTGAATACGATTGCGTCAACACCGTTCATTGCCGCTACATAGGAGCCTGCAACCTTTGCTACCCAATATGCGAACATATCAAGAGCCAGAGCTGCGCGATCGTTGCCTTCGGAAGCCGCATTGTCCAGGTCACGGAAGTCGGAGGAAACACCGGAAACGCCAAGAACGCCGGACTTCTTGTTGAGGATGTTCAGCATCTCGTCAATGCCTATGTTATATTTGTTCATGATGAACTGCATTGCGCCCGGGTCAAGGTCACCGCAGCGGGTGCCCATCGGCAGACCTACCAGCGGAGTAAAGCCCATAGATGTGTCAACAGCCTTGCCGCCGTCAATAGCGCATATGGATGAGCCGTTACCCATGTGGCAGGAGATGATCTTCAGCTCCTCAATGGGCTTGCCCATAATCTCGGCGCAGCGCTGTGAAACATAGCGGTGTGATGTGCCGTGGAAGCCGTAGCGGCGGATTCCGTCGTTTTTATAGTAGTCATAGGGGAGAGCATACATATATGCCTTGCCGGGCATTGTCTGGTGGAAGGCTGTGTCGAAAACAGCGACCATGGGAACATCGCCCATAACCTCTTTGCATGCCTTGATGCCGATGATGTTTGCCGGGTTGTGAAGGGGAGCAAACGGAGTGCACTCCTCGATAGCCGCCATAACCTCGTCATTAATAAGAACGGAGGAGGCAAACTTCTCACCGCCGTGAACAACACGGTGGCCAACAGCGTCAATTTCCTTCATTGAGGAGACAACTCCATATTCCTTGGAAACAAGCTTGTCAATAACCGCGGCAATCGCCTCGGAGTGCGTGGGCATAGCGACGTCCTCGTTATAAACGGGCTTGTCACCAACCAGCGGAGTGTGCTTCAGATGTCCGTCAATTCCGATTCTCTCGCACAGACCCTTTGCCAGAACCTCTTCAGTTTCCATATCAATAAGCTGATATTTAAGTGAGGAGCTGCCGGCGTTGATTACTAAAATCTTCATTTGATAAAAATCCTTTCTTATAGTATCTTATTAATAAAGATAGTAATATATTAATACAAAACGGGTGACGTTGCAATGAAAAAAATTGCCGGAATAGTTTGTGAATATAATCCCTTTCACGGGGGACATGAGTACCATATCAAAAAGACCCGGGAGGCTCTGGGTGAGGACACTGTAATAATCTGCGTCATGTCAGGCGACTTTGTTCAGCGGGGCAGCGCCGCGATATATCCAAAGGAGCAGCGGTCGCCTGAGGCAATTAAGGGCGGAGCTGATCTGGTTGTTGAGCTGCCTGTTCCCTGGTGCATTGCTCCGGCTGAGATTTTTGCACAAAGCGCTGTTTATATCCTCAGCTGCCTTGGCTGCACCCACATAAGCTTCGGCTCAGAATCCGGGGACCTTTCAGCAATCAAATCCGCTGCGGATGCTCTTGATGCCCCCGGCTTTGCGCAGAAGCTTAAGGAATATATGGCCCAAAATCCGGAGGTTAACTATCCAACCGCTGTCTCTGCAATTACCGGGCTTGACGCTCTGACAAGGCCCAATGATATGCTGGCTGTTCAATACACAAGATTTTCACGTGACCTTGAGCAAATCGCAATAAAAAGACAGGGGAGCGTTCATGACGGGCCAGGCTCCGCTTCATATATCAGAGACAAAATATACTCCGGCGAGCTTGCCGTTGACGTTGAGCCTGTTAACAGGGATGTTCTTGAAACTGCGATTATTTCCAGACTTAGAATGCTGCCCAGGGAAAGCTTTGCCGCTCTGCCCTTTGGGGAAAACGGAACGGGCATAAGAATATATAACGCCGTAAGAGAAAACAGCACCCTGGAGGATATCTATTCCTCCGCCAAAACCAAAAGCTGCACCATGTCCCACATAAGGCGTCTGGTTTTATACGCGGCCCTGGGAATTAAGGCCGATGACATAAAAGCAATGCCTCCATATGGGCGGGTTCTGGCCTTCAATGAAAGAGGGAAGGAATATATCTCTTCCCGCAGAGGTGACGAAACGGACCTGCCTGTAATTACTCTTGCCAAGGAGGGAAAAAGCATAAGTTCCCGGTGCGCGGACACAATTTCTCTCAATTCGGCGGCGCATGACCTTTATTCAATGGGATTTGGTGACAAAAACTACAAAAAATGTGGAAATGATTACAGAATTACACCGGCTTTTGTGAAAATTATATAATAATCAAATGCAACAGCAAAAGAATTTGGTATAATAAAACGCTTGCAATATTATGTTAATTGTAGTTTAATTGGAACATCGTATTTTAAAAACACCTGTCCGCCCACTACGGACAGTGAAAGTACGAAATATTTTGGAGGAATAGAAAATGAAAAAGGTTCTTTCTCTTGTTCTTGCACTTTGCATGATTTTTGCTCTGTGCGCATGCGGCTCCTCATCAACAGCTTCTTCTTCAACAGCAGCAAGCTCTGATGCAGCGGCAGCTTCTGCAAGCTCCGGCTCCAACGTTATCAAGATTGGTGTTTTCGAGCCCCAGTCCGGTGACAATGGCGCAGGCGGCAAGCAGGAGGTTCTCGGCATTGAATATGCCAACTCTCTTCGCAACACAGTAACAGTCGGCGGCACTGAGTATACCGTCGAGCTCGACATTCAGGACAACCAGTCTTCAACAGACAAGGCTGTTTCCGCAGCTCAGCAGCTGGTTTCCGATAAGGTCGCAGTTGTTCTTGGCTCCTATGGCTCAGGCGTTTCAATCGCTGCCGGCACATACTTCAAGGATGCTCAGATTCCGGCAATCGGAGTTTCTTGCACCAACGCAGCTGTTACAGCAGGCAACGATTATTACTTCCGCGTATGCTTCCTCGATCCGTTCCAGGGCTCCGTTATGGCAAGCTTTGCAATGGACAACTTCAATGCTTCCAAGGCATATGTTCTCTCCATGCTCGGTGATGACTACACAGTCGGACTTGCAAAGAACTTCGTTATAGCTTTTGAAGCAGCAGGCGGCGAGGTTGTCGCTGACGAAACCTTCACCGAAGGCACATCAGACTTCTCCAGCTATCTCCAGAACGCAATTGATGCAGGCGCAGATGTTATCTTTGCTCCTTCAGCAACAACATATGCAGCTCAGATCATTGAGCAGGCAAGCACAAAGGGTCTTGAGATTCCTCTTCTCGCAGGCGATACTTGGGAATCCTCTGTTATCTCTGACGCACAGAACGGCACAGACGTTGAAGTTTATTGCTCCACCTTCTTCGATGAGAACGATGACTCCGGCGTAGCCTCCGAGTTCGTTTCCGGCTTCAAGGCATGGCTCAACGCCAACTCCGACAAGCTCACCAACAACGGCGGCAACGACATCGTTGCAGCAGTTTCAGCTCTCGGCTTTGACGCATACAACGTAGCTCTCGACGCAATCGAGGCTGCTGATTCTCTCGACGGCGCTGCAATCCAGCAGGCACTCGTTGCCTTCTCCGGTGAAGACTATGTAACCGGCGCCATCTCCTTCGACGAGAACGGCGATGCTCTCAAGAACACTGCTTACATCAAGCAGGCTGTTGACGGCGGCTTCTCATTTGTTAAGGTTCAGACAGCTGCCTGATTTCAAGGCTCAGCTTTAACTTAACTATTTGCTAAGGAATCGGCAGGGAGGAATTCCTGCCGATTCTATTGATTTTATCAGCAGGTCCGTATTTCAGGACAGTGGTGGTTCGGTGCCCTGAAATGCTGACCTAATTTGAGTATTCGGAGGTGCAAGACCTTGGCACAGTTCTTTGCAAAATGGTTCCCATATATACTCTCCGGCATATCAGTCGGCGGCCAGTATGCCTTGATCGCCATCGGCTATACGATGGTTTACGGCATTCTTCGCCTGATTAACTTTGCTCACGGAGATATATTCATGGTTAGCGGAATTATGATGGTATATCTTGCCTCGTCCCTTCCGCTTTATGTGGCAATTCCGGTTGTCATTCTGCTCACGGTTCTGCTGGGCTTCCTGGTTGAGCGCGTGGCATATAAGCCTCTTCGTCAGGCTCCCAGAATGTCGGTCATGATTTCTGCCATCGGCGTAAGCTATCTGCTGCAGAACACGATCGCATATCTCACCGGCGGCCTTACCAAGCAGTATACGACGATTCCCTGGATTTCCAACACGGTCACGATTTTCGGCGCCAACACCAAGAGAGTCACTGTTATAACCCCGTTCCTGACCATAATCCTTGTAATCGCGCTTGTTTATCTCATTAATCACACCAAAGTCGGAATGGCTATGAGAGCGGTTTCAAAGGATTTTGAGACGGCTGAGCTTATGGGAATTAAAATCAACAGCGTTATTTCCATGACCTTTATCATTGGCTCCTTCCTGGCGGCCATTGGTTCAATTCTTTTCTTCTCCAACTACACCGGCATTACCTATACCTCCGGCGCTATGCCGGGCCTCAAGGCCTTTGTCGCCGCGGTTTTCGGGGGAATAGGGTCAATACCCGGCGCGGTTATCGGCGCGTTTATAATCGGTATTTGCGAAACCCTTCTCAAGGGCATGGGACTCACGGCCTTTTCCGATGCGTTCACCTTCGCACTGCTTATTATAATTCTTATTGTTAAACCCACAGGCCTCTTCGGCGAGAAGCTTAACGAGAAGGTTTGAGGTGACTAACATGATTAAACAGAAGCAGAAAAAGCTGACCGGTGACCAGATCGGCGGCATCATCCTCGTCGCGGCAATCTATGCGCTGGTTATTCTTCTTGACAATCTTCCCAACGTCCCCGTCATGCTCATGACGGTCCTTAAAAAGGGCGCAATATACTCGCTGGCTGCAGTTTCCCTTAACCTGCTAAACGGCTTCACGGGTCTGTTTTCCCTTGGCCAGGCCGGCTTTATGCTCCTTGGCGCCTATGCATATGCGGCCTTTAACATCGGCAGCGCCACAAAGCCGATTGTTTACCAGTATTATACTCCTGCAATTAACTTCTCGATCACCGAAGCAATGCAGAGCGTTTTCGGTCAGGGAGCCGGTCAGGTTATAGGCGTTGCGCTGTCCCTTATTCTTGCAGGCCTCGTTGCCGCGTTCTTTGCATATTTAATCGGACTGCCTGTCCTTAAGCTCAAGAGCGACTATCTGGCAATTGCAACTCTCGGCTTTGCCGAAATCATCAAGGCCCTCATCCAGCTCGAAGCCTTTGCTCCCGTAACTAACGGCTCTCAGCTGCTCCGCGGCTTCCCATATTTCAAGGGCGCAACAGCTCCATTCATAATCGTTGGAATTTGCATTGCTGTCATACTTTTGCTCATCAACTCAACCTATGGCCGCGCCTTCAAGGCAATACGCGACGATGAAATCGCGGCTGAGGCAATGGGCATTAATCTTTCAAAGCACAAGAGACTTGCTTTTGTAATCAGCAGCTTCTTTGCCGGAATTTCAGGCGCTCTTCTGGCCATGTATCAGACCTCTGTTCAGGCCAACACCTTCAAATCCGCAATGACCTATGAAATTCTGCTCATCGTCGTAATCGGCGGCATCGGTTCCATCTCCGGCTCCTGCATCGGCTCCTTCCTGTTCATTGCCTGCAGCGAGTGGTGGCTCCGCTTCCTGGACGACTCAAGCAACAATATCCTCGGCCTCAACATCCTGCGACAGGGCTTCAGAATGGTTGTTTTCTCAATCGTTATCATGATAGCCGTTCTGTTCTTCCGCCAGGGCATTATGGGCGACAAGGAAATTTCAATCAAGCGAATACGACTATGGTTTAAAAATCTCGGCAAAAAGAAAAAATCCGGGAAGGAGGCAGCATAATCATGAGTGAAAATGTTCTCCGTCTCGACCACGTGACGATGCAGTTCGGCGGCGTTGTCGCAGTTGATGACTTCTCAATGGAGGTCAACAAGGGCGAAATTGTTGCCATAATCGGGCCTAACGGCGCGGGTAAGACAACCGCCTTTAACGTTATTACCGGTGTTTATGCTCCAACCAACGGCGCTGTATACTTCAATGGCGACAAGGTCGTTGAAAACCACCCCTCCGGCAAAATGAAAAAGCTCTATAAGGGCGAGCACCGTGATGAATATAAACAGGTGCTTGAGCCTACTCCCGATAAGCTTACAAAGCTGGGGATGGTAAGAACCTTCCAGAACATCAGACTTTTCAAGTCACAGACGGTTTTTGACAATGTCTTAATCGCAAAGCATATGCTCAGAACCAGCAACCTGTTTTCCGCCACCTTCCGCCTTAATGCAAAGGAAGAGAAGCAGCAGAGGGAAGAGATTCTGGAGCTGCTGAAAATTGTTGGCCTTGACGATGTTAAGGACGAGCTGGCCACCAGTCTGCCATATGGCAAGCAGCGCCGCCTTGAAATTGCCCGCGCTCTGGCCACCAACCCGTCGCTCCTGCTGCTTGACGAGCCTGCAGCCGGCATGAACCCGCAGGAAACCGTTGAGCTGACAAAGTTCATCGGCGAAATCAGAGAAAAGTTCAACCTTACAATTGTCCTCATTGAGCACCACATGAGCCTTGTTATGGATATATCCGACAGGATTTATGTTCTCAACTTCGGCAAGATGATTGCAACCGGAACTCCAAAGGAGATCCAGAGCAATCAGGAGGTTATAGACGCATATCTGGGGGTAAGTGAAGATGCTTGAGATTAAAGATTTACATGTTTCTTACGGCGGAATCAAAGCACTCCGTGGAATTGACATTCATGTGCCTGACGGAGAGATTATTACCCTGATTGGTTCCAACGGCGCAGGCAAAAGCACAACCCTCCGCACCATCAGCGGTCTTGTTAAGGCTGAAAAGGGAAGCATTATATATAACGGCACTGAGATTCTCGGCAAACCGATAAGCGACATTCTGGCCATGGGCATTGCAATGGTGCCCGAGGGACGCAGAGTGTTCCCGAACCTCACGGTTCTCGAAAATCTCAAAATCGGCGCATATCTCCGCAAGGACAAGGCTGAAATTGAAAGCGACATCAAGTGGGTCTACTCTCTTTTCCCGCGTCTTGAGGAGCGTTCCTGGCAGCTGGCCGGAACACTTTCCGGCGGTGAGCAGCAGATGCTGGCTGTTGGCAGAGCGCTGATGAGCAGACCGAAAATAATGATGATGGATGAGCCTTCACTTGGTCTGGCACCTATTGTAGTTCAGGGAATTTTTGATATAATAAAAGAAATCAACCGCCAGGGCGTTACCGTTCTTCTTATCGAGCAAAACGCCAACATGGCCCTAAAAACGGCTGACTACGCCTATGTCCTTGAAACGGGCACAATAACGCTTTCCGGCACCGGCGCGGAGCTGCTGGCCAACGAAGACGTTAAGAAGGCGTATCTCGGCACTTAAGACCGCAGAAAAGAGACTTCAAAATGAAAACTGATCCTGTTTATATCATCGGGCACAAGCACCCTGACACAGATTCCGTTGCCTCAGCAATCGGCTACGCGTTCTTCAAAAAGGCGATGGGCGTCAAGGCAATTCCATGCCGTCTTGGTGATATAAACAGTGAAACAGAGTATCTCCTCAACCGCTTCGGCTTTGAGGTCCCTATGCTGCTTCACGATGCGCGCAACACAATCGGAGACATCGAAATCGACCCGCCTGTTTCAATCGGGCCCGAGTCAACGATTGCTGAAGTAATCTCACTGATGAATCAGCACAATGTCCCGTCCTTTGCCGTTACTGACGAAGATGGTCATATAATCGGCTTTATTTCAAAAAGCGATCTTGCAAACATCGGCCTTGGAGACACTGCCGAAGGCATTGAGCTGCTGAAGCACGCAATCCCCGCCGATATTGCCAAGACTCTTGACGGGCAGCTTATATATGACGACCCAGAGCTTCATCTCAGCGGAAAAACCTCAATAATCGCCCTGACTGCGAAAGGAACCGAGAATTACGACGTTAAAGACCGAATCGTAATCGTCGGAGACTCGCCTGAAGCTATGCTTGAGCTGATTGAAAACGGCGCCGGCATGGTAATCGCCGTCTGGACGAAGGAAATCGCCCCGGAGGTAATCGCTGCCGCGAAGGAAAGACACTGCCCGGTAATAATTTCCGGCCACGGGACAATGAACACCTCCCGTTACCTCTTCTTCACGCCCCGCATCAGCCTGATTATGAAGTCCCCAATACTCTTCAAGCGCACGGATCTGTGCGAGGATGCGGCAGTAAGAATGGCCCACAGCCGCTTCAGAAACTATCCCGTTGCAGATGAAGAGGGACGCCTGGTGGGCTACGTTGGCCGCTACCACCTGATGAACAGCAAAAACAAGTCAATCATCATGGTGGACCACAATGAGTTCTCCCAGTCCGTAAGGGCAATCGAAAAGGCGCAGATTCTCGAGGTGGTTGACCACCACAGAATAAATGACTTTGCGACCGGCCAACCCGTAGCCTTCAGAAACGAAATCGTCGGCTCCTCGGCAACAATAATCGCCACCATGTTCTGCGAAAATCAGGTTCTGCTCTCCAAAAATCTTGCAGGACTTCTGTTGGGCGCTGTCCTTTCCGATACGCTCATGTTCCGCTCGCCCACAACCACGGAGAAGGACCGCAAAATCGCCAACGTCCTTGCAGCTCTGGCCGACCTGGACATCGACGAGTTCGGCGCCGAGATGTTCGCCGCAACGGCGGTTAACTCCCGTGGAGACGTGTTCGACATGATCGTCCGTGATATCAAATATTATGAGATTGACGGTTGCAAAACCATGATCTCCCAGGTAATAATTGATTCCGCCCTTTCCATGAACACCCGCCGCATCGAAATTATGCATGCCATGGACTCCCTCGTTCAAAAGAAGGAGCTTGACCTGCTGGTGGTCGCCTTCACGTCAATTATCGAAGATGGCTCCCTTGTTTTTGCCAGCGGAGAAAAGGCAAACCGGTGCATGGAGGCCTTCCCGACCACGCCGGAAAACGGTCCCCTCCAGAAGGGCCTGCTTTCACGAAAAAAGCAGATCCTCCCGGCAGTAACGGCCGCATTGGAATAAAATTAGTAAATATTAAAAAGCCGGGCGAAAAGCCCGGCTTTTAGTATATCATGGAGCAATTTTTGCTCCGGAGCTGTTATATAATATCCCGTCAACGCTTTTATAATACCTGTTGCCCTCGGCAACGGTGACCGTTTCCAGTTTTGGGCAGTGGCCCAGGAACATGCTGCCATAGGAGCAGAAGTTTGCTCCCAAGGAAACGCTCTTCAGCTTCGGGCAATCATAAAAGTCCCAGCTGCCGATGTATGCCGCACCATTGCAGTCAACCTCCGTCAGATTTGGGCAAATATAAAAAGCAAAATCGCCAATTGTCCTTGTCCCGTCGGGGACGGTATAGCTGCCCGCTCTCCCTGATGGGAAGCAGAACAGCGTGTCTCCGTTTTTGCTAAACAGCACTCCGTCTATGCTGCTGTAAACCCTGTTTCCCGGGTCAACGTTAATTTCCACAAGGGAATGGCAGTCGGCAAAGGCTTCGTCACCAATAAACCAGCAGCCGGCGGGGATTGTAACGGTTTTAATCGAAGAAAGGCCGAAGAACGCGTAATCGCCGATTTCCTTCAGGCTTTCCGGCAGCTTAAGCTCCTCAAGCCTGACGCAGTTTTCAAAGGCCGCTTCCTGTATTATGGAAACGCGGTTGCCTAAGGTCAGGCTGGTTATGCTTTTGCACCCGGAAAAGGCCCCTTCGTTGATTTGCGCAACCCGGTCGGGGATTGTTATCTCCTTCAAGGCGGTGCAGTTGGCAAAGGCCATGTCTCCAATGGTGGTGAGCTTTTCCGGCAGGGCAATCTCCTTCAGCTTCTTGCAGCCGGAGAACGCCTTCTTGCCGATGTTGCTCACGGTGGAGGGAATTGTTACCTCAGTGGCGTTTTTGCAGGAGGAGAAGGCCATGCTGCCGATGGAATAAATGTCACCGGTAATTGTTATTTTAACAACCTTGCTCTTCAGTCTGTTCCAGGGAGCAGGCTTAACTGCTGTGTAATTATTAATTGACCCCGTGCCGGAGATTATCAGCTCGTTGTCAGCCGTAAATTCCCAGGTAATGTTGGTTCCGCATCTGCCTGAGGTAGGAACATCGGAAGCATGGGCAGCCGGGGAGACGCAGAAAAACACCGCCACCGCAAATGCGGCTGTAATAA